>QWCE01001859.1_pt1 | contig 29129 bp, 19 predicted proteins | sample 1972531 | NCBI WGS metagenome assembly QWCE01 (sample SAMN09866716, study PRJNA288562) | Human gut metagenome isolate term4_stool, whole genome shotgun sequencing... | reverse complement strand
AGATTCGTGCTTGCACGAAAATCTGCATTCGGCGAATGTACATCATCGAGTCGACAGACGAGATGGTGTACGAAGTATACAGAATCGAGCAGGAGAGAGGGTTATGAAGAACATAAGAAGAATTGTATTAGGAATGTGCCTGTTGATCGGAATGGTGTGTGGGGATGTGGTGATCGTAAAGGCAGATAATGCTTCGACAAAAACAATAGGGGATTATGAATGTACATGGGATCCGGCTATGACAACGACGAATATTGTGAAATATAAAGGATCAGATGCTAATGTTACAATTCCGGCGGAATTGGGCGGAAGAAAGGTGTTTGCTATAGATTTTTCGGCATTTGAGAATTGCACCAGTTTAGAGACCGTTGTGATATCAGATGGAATAATGCACATATACGATTCGGCGTTTGAGGGATGTAGTAATCTGAAGAATATTATAATACCGGATAGTGTTAAGAATATATATTCCAATGCTTTTAAAGATTGTAGCAGCCTGACAGCAATTACAATACCGGAAGGAGTGCCGGAGATTCGATATGGAGCGTTTGAAGGATGTACGGAACTGCAAAAGGTAACCTTGCCGGCGTCTTCCTTGAAAACGATTCAATCTTATGCGTTTGATGGATGTGAGAAACTGACTGCTATTCAGTTGCCGGGTAGTGTTACAGAGATTGGAGACTATGTATTCATGGGGTGTACAAGTTTAACAGCGATTGCGTTGCCTGATACGATGAAGAGTATACCAAACGGCATGTTTAGCAGATGTACAGCTCTGACTTCAATTCAGATCCCGGATAACGTAACGAGTATAGAGAAGTCTGCATTTCATGGATGTAGCAGTCTGTTAGATGTGAAGATACCGGAAGGTGTGACGGATATTGGGGAAAGTGCGTTCTTTTCATGTGAAAATCTGAAATCAATCACACTGCCTCAATCCATTAACAGTATGGGGGAACGTGTGTTTGGCGGTTGCGACAAGCTGGAAAGCGTTCGGATACCGGATAACGTGAAGACGATTAAGGAATATATATTTGGCGGTTGCCATAATCTGGTGGAAGTGATACTTCCAGATGAGTTAACGAGTATAGAAACAAGAGCCTTTAGTCGTTGTACAAGTTTGAAAAATATTACGATACCACAGGAGGTAACGGAGATTGGAGAGTGTGCATTTGAAGAATGCAGTAGCTTAGAGAGCATTATGATACCGAAAGGAGTGCAGTGTATCAAGGGGTATATATTTTTTGACTGTAAGAATCTGAGCAGTGTAACGATTCCGGATAGTGTGACTGAGATGGGGAATTATGCCTTTGGAAGATGTGAGAAGTTGAAGAATATACAACTTCCGAAGGGGCTTCAGACGATTGGCGAGGGTGCGTTTTTGGAGACAGAGTTAGAATATATATCGCTTCCAGAGGGCGTAACGAGTATCAGCATGAATATGTTTGCTGGCTGTACAAGCCTGAAGGAAGTTACGCTTCCGAAGAGTGTGAAAAGTATAGGGGTGTCTGCATTTCATAGTTGTACGAGCTTGCAGAATATTACAATACCGGAAGGTGTAACGAGTATAGAGGATAATGCATTTTTTAACTGCCCAAGCTTGCTAGATGTTGAATTGCCAAAAAGTGTGGAGTATATAGAAGGGACCGGTCAATTTGGATATGATCCAGAGAGAGTGATATATGCTGTTCCGGGTAGCTATGCGGACTGGTGGGTTAATGATGAGCAGTCCACTAGTGTGGGTTACATTCTTGATGAGGAAAATTGCAGGGTGAAGGTTCTTACAAGAGGTGTTATTCTGACTGTCGAGTATCGGAATCCGATTGGAAAGGATGAGGAAGAATATACGATACCGGATACCGTGACGATAGGTAAAGATACATACTATGTGACTAGTATTGCCGATAATGCCTTTGCTGAATGTGGTAATGTGAAGAAGGTTACGCTGGGGCAGAATGTGGAACAGATACAGCCGGATGCTTTTGCAGGAGCCGCTGAGGAAGAAGGAGATCTGGAACTGGTGATACCGGAAGAGATCGAGGATGTTAGTAACATGGGTATTACAAATATCTCGAATGTCAATAATCTTACGATCAATGTGGCAGCGGGGAGCAAAGCAGAGATGTATCTGCAGCAGAATACTACGATCCATTATCATACCTATCCAGCGACGCAGAATCCGGGACAGGATAAGAAGGATGATGGGAAGCAGGATACATCGGGAGATACGGTTTCCCAAGGAAAGGATGCTGCAGCGGTGAATGTGGCTGCAGATAACCAGCCGGCACCGGTGGTGGGGCAGATCTATGCAGTTGGAAATGCAAATTACAAGGTGTTGTCTTCGGATCAGACTGCATTTACTGGTGTTGTGAATAAGAAGAGCAAGACATTGAAGATACCGGATACCGTAACGATCAATGGACGGTTGTACCGGGTTACAGCGATTGAAAAGCAGGCGATGAAGGGCTGTGCGAAGCTGCAGACGGTTGTGATCGGTAATCAGGTGACAGCGATTGGGGAGAAGGCATTTTGCAAATGTAAGAAGTTACAGAAGGTAACGATCGGTTCACAGGTGACGAAGATTGGAAAGGGCGCATTTAGCGGAGATAAGAAGCTGAAACGGATGATCCTTAAGGGCTCGAAAGTAACGAAGATTGGGAAAAAGGCTTTGAAGGGAGTTCCGAAGCGAATTCGGATCACAGCACCAAAGAAGTGTGTGTCAAAATATAAGAAGTTGTTGAATGCAGCGAAGTAATGAATAGACAGGACAAAAGAAATCAATCGAATTGATTGAAACAAGAGTGTGATAGTAGGAATAACAGCAGAGAATTCATTGTGGATAACTTGCTGTTATTTTTATGTCTTGGTAGATTATGACATTGCAGATGTCGAATAGTCCGAATCCCTCAAACGGGAAAGGAATTATGCTAATATCTAGTCAGCATATTAATGCATGAAATATGATAAGAAGAGGAGAATGTGTATGAAAGTGGAACAAATGATGAAACATATTGGGGTTGCATGTCTGGTGATGGTTATCGGCGTGATGTCACTGACAATTCCATCTAAGGCGGCTACGTTGACGGAAGGTGATTATGAATATGAGGTGTTAGAAAACAATACAGCAAAGATTACCAAGTTTACTGGAACAGATGCGGAAGTTACAATTCCTTCTGCCTTGGGGGGAAAGCAAGTGACTGTGATCGGTGATACGGCTTTTGCGAATTGTGATAAGATCACGAAAGTCACAATTCCGGATGGTGTGACGAAGATAGGGGAGACGGGAAGCCCTAATGCGGTATATGGTGCATTTTTTGAATGTACTGCATTGAAAGAGATTGTGATTCCAGGCAGTGTAAAATCAATTGCTTGGTGTGCATTTTTAAGATGTACAAGTCTGGAACAATTGAATCTTCCGAATGGTCTGGAGCAGATTGGCTGGGGTGCTTTTGAGGGTTGCAGCAGTCTAGATAACGTGGGGATTCCGGCAAGTGTGACCTTGATGGATTATGGTGTGTTTGGAAATTGTGATCTTGACAGTATTACAGTTGATCCGGACAATAAGAACTATTATAGTGTGGATAACTGTCTCATAGATACGGGAAAGAATGAGTTGATACAGGGTTGTTATGACAGTAAGATTCCGGATACGGTGACGTCGATTGGATGGAATGCTTTCGCAGGATGTAAGAGACTGACAAGTATTGCGATTCCGGAAAGCGTGAAGAATATGAAACCACAGGTTTTTGCTGACTGTATTAATTTAGAAGAGGTGGTGCTTCCAGATGGACTTACTACGATTGCACTCAGTGAATTTAGAGGTTGTAGTTCGCTACAGAAGATCAATCTCCCAAAGAGTTTGCTCGGGATTGAACGGTATGCGTTTGGTGAGTGTAAGCAGCTCAAGAACATTACAATTCCGAAGGGTGTGAAAGATATCGGGACAGAGGCTTTTTATAAGTGTAGCGGATTGCAAAGTGTGGTAATCCCGGATAGCGTGAAAGATATTGGGGGAAGTGCCTTTTATGAGTGTAGCGGATTGGAAAGTGTAGTGATTCCGGATAGCGTGACGTACATTGGAGAAAATGCATTTCGTGGCTGCAGTTCCCTAAGACAGGTGAAACTTTCTGCTAATATCAAAGCAATTCGTGCAGGGCTGTTTTGGGACTGTTCATTGTTAACGGAGATTGACATACCAGACGGGGTGGAATCCATAGGTGAACAACGCTGGGAGGGATGTGCATTTGAAGGCTGTACCGGTTTGCAGAAAGTGACGATTCCTGACAGTGTTAAATATATAAATGAAGATGAATTTCAATGTCAATTTCCTGTGGAAGATGATGGTGATGACGATGGCATACATAGTTATTGGGTACGGATTCCAGAAGCGTTGAAGATATATACAACACCGGGCTCTTATGCGGCACAATGGGTAAAGGAGAATGCTCCTGATAACGATGCTTCGGCAACACCTGATCCGACACCACGTCCAACCCCAAATCCGGATTCGCAGCCGGTAACAAAACCAGACCAGCCGGCAACACCGAATCAGACCCCAACGCAAACTCCTTCGGGAGCAACACCGGCACAGACCGGGCAGAATACAGCAAAGCTGCCTGCCGCAAAAGGAACGGTATTGACTGTACCGGAATGGCAGTGTCAGGTTCGTGTGACATCGGATGCAGCAGCAGATCCGACGGTGGAATATCTGGCAACAACGAATAAGAAGGCGGCTACGATCAAAGTGCCGGATTCCGTAACAGTGGATGGCGTTACTTATAAGGTGACAGCGGTTGCAGATAAAGCGTTGGCAGGCAACAAGAAGGTTAAGAAGGTTGTCCTTGGCGTAAATGTAACAAGTATCGGAAAGAATGCATTTGCAAATTGTAAGAACTTAAAGAAGATTGAGGTGAAGTCGACAGCATGGAACAAGAAGTCCGTTGGGAAGAACGCACTGAAAGGAACGAACAAAAAGTTAGTGGTCAAGGTTCCAAAGAAGATGGCTTCTACATACAAGAAGTACATAAAGGGCAAAGGGAATAAGACGGTTCGTGTGAAGTAGGAGATGGAAAGATCTTAAGGAGATCAAGAAAAAGGAGCGAGTTTGTATTAAGATTTTTGTTGTAAACAGGATTTCCTGAGGGATAAAGAATAAGGAAAGCGTGAATAGAATAGCATCGGAAATGGATTTTGTGATCTGTTTTCGGTGTTATTTTATTTGAGGAAGAGTAGTTTTATTTTGTATATCTCTATATATTAATAGAATATAAATGCAACAATAAATATTTCTTGTGAAATAATTATTTATAGTATATTATATATATAATAAATATATATTTGGGAAAGTATGGTTGCGAAGCAGAATATATTTTATTATAATAAGGAGGAATACTATGAGTAAGGCATTTGACGAACTGACGATTGCAGATGACTTCATGTTTAGCAAGGTAATGCTGAATGAACGATTGGCAAAGCATTTTCTAGAGGTAATATTGGGGTGCCGGATTCATTCGGTTACATATCCAAAGTATGAGCATTATATTAATGTCCGCTATGACGCAAAGAGCATCCGGTTAGATGTTATACTAGAGGACGATAATCATACGGTATATAATTTGGAGATGCAGACGGCAAAGCTGACCGGGTTAGTCAAGCGTAGCCGCTATTATCAGGATCTGATTGATCTGGATCTGTTGCAAAAAGGCGCAAAGTATGATGAATTGAATCATAGTATTGTAATATTTATCTGTACCTTTGATCTGTTTGGTAAGGATCAATGGATCTATCGATTCTGCAATGTGTGTCAACAGCTTCCGGAACTTAAGTTACAGGATGGCACGGAGAAGGTGTTCGTGAACACAATGGGAGAGCTTGGGGATGTAGATGAGGAATTTAAGCAGGTAATGCAGATATTTAATGGTTTGCAGGCAGAAGGAGATTTTGCAGAGGAGTTACAACAGGAAGTTGAACGGGTCAAGTTAAGCGAAGAATGGAGGCGTGAGTATATGACGTTACAGGTTTTGCTGGATGATACGAAAAGAGAGGGATATAAGGAAGGTCATAATGCAGGATTGATTGAAGGATTGAATGAAGGATTGAATGAAGGTGACTGGAGACGTTTAATTCATCAAATCTGTAGAAAGCTACAAAAGGGAAAGAACATTCCAGACATTGCAGATGAATTAGAAGAGACCGAGGATGTAATTGCAGAGATTGTATCTGTCATAGAACAGTGCGGAACAGATTGTGATGAAGAGTTGATCTGTAAGAAAGTGTTAGAGATACAACAAGAAAAGTAAGATGGAATAGAGATAACAGCAGGAATCCATTGTGGATAACCTGCTGTTATTTTTATGTTTTGGTAGATTATGACATTGCAGATGTCGAATAGTCCCGATTCTGCAAATAGGAAAGAAAGTATGTTAAAATTCAGACAACAAAATTACATAAGAAATGCAAGGGAGAAGCGATTATGAGAAGAAAATGCGTAACAAGCTTTTTGTTGTTACTCTGTCTGCTATGTGTACCAATGCTCTCGGTGGAAGCAGCTGGCAAGAAACAACATAAGCAGGTGAAGAAGCAAGAACTTTCTCTGTCGTTAAAGGGTACAAAGAAAACGACATTGAAAGCACCGATGAAGAAGGGGTACAAGGTTAAAAAGGTATCGTATCGATTGTCGAAGAAAGGAGTTGTTGCTGTAAAGAAGAAAGGAAAAACTTTGAAGGTGACAGCTAAGAAAAAGGGAACGGTTCAATTAAAAGAGACGATACAGTATAAGAAGCGGAAAAAGAAGAAAACAGTGAAGATAATATATAAGATTAGGATTACAAAAGAGGATGAGGATCCCTATTCGTATTCGGTTACACCTCTGTTACCGCCGTTTAACAGGTATTTCTATGTGAAGACGGATAATCCGAATCCGAACAGTTTCTATTTTGTGGATAAGGACAGCAAATATAGTGATGAGCCAACGATATTGATGCGGACAAGTATACGTTTTCACGATGTTGTATATGAGAATAAATATACGGGGCGTGTGAGTGGCGGATATATCTTTGAAAACTACAATAGATCGAATACGGATGGGGGAACGTGGACGGTGATGTCTCAAAAGGCAGTTGATCCCACAGGAAAACAATGGCAGCCGCATGTAATAGAAGTGATGTGTCCGCTTAAGTCAGATAAAGATACCGGAAAGACGGTGGAATGTCCTGAAGTCAAGACAACGACGGATTATTTGTTAGATACATATACGAATGCGTCCATGTCATTTTTTGAGAAATTAGACGCGGTACAGACTGCAGTAGATCAGCTGGGATTATATCCACAGACGGTAGTTGGAGCGGGTACGACGAGTACAACACCGTATCCAATGTTATTGTCGACCATTTATCCGGAACGAAGCTTAGACGAAATATATAAGACCATGTTTACAAGAAATGGTGGAGATTATATGTTTTTGCAGCAGTTATATCCGTTTGTTTTGGATTCGTATAGTGAGCCTCGCCTTATGGCTGCAGTTGCAAAGAAGTTAGACCCCAATTGTGAGATTGAACCGGTGCCCAATATACACTGGTTGTTCAATATTAGTAAAGATGGAGTAAAGAAGCCGTATGGAGGTGCCGGACGTAATTGCTTCCGTGCACAGGAACTACAAAGTAATCGTATTGAATCACTGTTCTTTTTTGACGGCAGGGCAGGCGATTATGCATGTAATGTGACTATGCAGCAGTTGGAGGCAAAATGGGAACAATACCGGACATTAGCAGATGAAGATGAGAAGTACTATAAAGATATGATGGCAAATGCCAAACGGGATGCGGTACAATATAGCAGCTGGATCCGTGTTGCCAGTGCAAAGACGGCGGAGCCGCAATATGCTTATATGACAAAGGGAACGCATGAGTGGGATTCTATCTATCTGTCAGAGGATATGTATCAACCACTCACCGATACATGGGTTGACGGAAGATATATTAATGAATATGAGGTATATGTTCCGGGTGCAAGATGGGAAGATCATCCAACTTCTGATATTGTAGTGCGGGATATGCAATATACAGATCTGAGTGGAACAAACCGAACAGCAGATGTTACCTTTCGGTATGATGCGGCAACGGATACATGGCGTGCAGAACGGGATTATGTGGCAGGTGCATGGGTGACCATACAGACAAAGTATACGGTACCGGATTACATGATCCTTACCAGAGAAGAGATAAAGGAAATGCAGATAGATCGCAATACAAACGTGAAACCTACCGGGGTATTGATCTTTGATGGTACCGTTTATCCGGGAACAAAAGAATAATAGAAAACGAGTAAAGGAGAATGTGTATGAAAGTGGAACAAAGGATGAAACAAATGTGGGTTGCATGTCTGATGCTGATTATCGGTGTGATGGCATTGACAATTCCATCTAAGGCGGCTACGTTGACGGAAGGTGATTATGAATATGAGGTGTTAGAAGACAATACAGCAAAGATTACCAAGTTTATCGGAGCAGATACGGAAGTTACAATTCCCTCTGTTTTGGGAGAAAAAAAGGTGACCGTGATCGGAGATTACGCCTTTATGAATTGTAATAAGATTCAGAAGGTGACAATTCCGGATGGTATAATGAAGATTGGGGAGGAAGGAGACCCACATGGTGTAGGTGGTGTATTCTATAAGTGTACAGCATTAGATGAGGTTGAGATCCCGGACAGTGTACAATCCATTGCGGATGGTGCATTTATGTGGTGCAGCAGCCTGAGAACAATCGTGCTTCCGGAGGGTTTGCCGGAGATCGGTTGGGGTACATTTAAAGGCTGTAGCAGTCTGGAAAGTGTAAATATTCCGACAAGTGTAAGTCTGATTGAATCGTTTGCCTTTGAAGATTGCAGCAGCCTGAAAGAGATTGTACTACCGGAGGGTTTGAAGAATATAGAAGGGTTTGCGTTTAAAAACTGTAGCAGTCTGAGTAGTGTAAGGATTCCGGCGAGTGTGACGACAATTAATAAAAGCAGAAATCATGGCACTCCGTTTGCAGACTGTGGGCTGGATGAGATTACAGTCGCTGAGGGAAATCCGAACTATTATATTGCGGATAACTGTTTGATCGAGCGTGCGTCTAAGACATTGGTTCAGGGCTGCAATAATGGTAAGATTGCAGATGATGTCACAGCAATTGGGGATTGTGCGTTTTCGGGATGCAAGAAGCTGAAAAGTATTACCATTCCTAACAGTGTGAAGACGATAGGTGGCGGCGCATTTTCAGGTTGTATCAGCTTAGAGAGTGTAGTTCTGCCGGAGGGATTGTCTGCATTGGCAGGAGGCACATTTGATGGCTGCAGTGCATTACAGGAGATTACGCTTCCGGATAGCCTGCGTGGAACAATTGGGGAGTTCGCGTTTGGCAATTGTGTCAGCTTGAAGCGTATTACAATACCGGAGGGTGTGACTGCTTTAGAACGTGCATTTTATGGCTGCAATGGGTTACAGGAGGTTACGATACCGAGTAGTGTTACAGCAATCGATGACCAGGCGTTTGAGTGCATGTTGCGTGAAGGGAGTGACGATGAGGATGAAGATGATGGTGGTACATTTGGCTTACCGGAAGCATTGAAGATATATACAACACCGGGATCTTACGCAGCAGAATGGGTAAAGCAGTATGCACGGGAGCATGATGGTTCCGCAACACCGGAACAACCGGATCCAATACCAGATCAGAAGCCGGCAACAGATCAGAAAAATGATCAGACACCGGCACAGAACACAATGCCAACCCAGACCGGTGCGAATACCGCAAAGCAGCCGGCAGCGAAGGGAACGGTTCTGACAGTACCGGAATGGAAGTGCCAGGTTCGTGTAACATCCGATGCAGTAGCAGATCCAACCGTGGAATATCTGGCAACAACGAATAAGAAGGCATCCACGATCAAGGTACCGGATTCCGTGACGGTAGATGGCATTACATACAAGGTGACTGCAGTTGCAGCCAAGGCATTGGCAGGCAACAAGAAGGTGAAGAAGGTAGTGCTTGGTGCGAATGTAGTAAGTATCGGTAAGAATGCATTTGCCAAGTGTAGGAATTTGAAGAAGATTGAAGTGAAGTCAAGCCGCTGGAGCAAGAAATCGGTTGGTAAGAATGCATTCAAGGGAACAAGCAAGAAGTTAGTGGTCAAGGTTCCAAAGAAGAAGGCTGCTGCCTATAAGAAATACCTGAAGGGCAAAGGGAACAAGACACTTAAGGTGAAGTAGAGAGAATGAAGTGACAACATTGCAATTGGATAAGGGCGCAGATATCAGGGAGAAAAAGTATGTATTGCAGAAGATGTGGTAAAGAATTAAAAGAAGGACAGCTGTTTTGTACAGCTTGTGGCATGAAGGTTTCAAAGCCGGCAGAATCCTCATTGCAGGAAACGGATTCTCAACAAGCCGGCAAGCTGGTTTGCAGCTATTGTGGAAGTACACTTAAAGAGAATGCAAAGTTTTGTACCCAATGTGGAAAACCGGTGAAAGCTTCAGAGGCGGAACCGGATAAGGGATTAAAGAAATCACAGAAAATGTGGATTGCAGCAGGTATTATAGTGGTTCTCATTATATTAATCATGGTAGTGCTTTTGTTCATTTGGAAGGATCGTACATCCGGCAACGTAGATAATACGATGACAGAAGAAAGAAGTACGATCGAGCAGACGACACAGCAGGAGACGGTTACAACGGAGGAAGCGAGTACGACAGAGGAAAGTACGACAGAAGCAACCGAAGCAAGTACGACAGAGACTGCCGATGAGGAAGTACGGGTTATAGATGAGGAAGGATCTTATCGGTCGGATAAGTGGTGTGGCGGATATAAGATGTATGTTCCGGATGGATTTGTGCTGGATAGGGAAGAAGATAATCTGACCGGTTTTGTGGATGACAATGAGGGAACCTATCTTATATGGGGAGCATGTAGAGCGGACAGTACCTCAGAGGAAGGCCTCGGATATTACTCAAATGGAAAAGACTTCTTTGATAATTATGTGACAGGTGATGTATCATACAGCAGAGTAGAGGATGATTATTGCTGTTATTCTTACGCAGATGAGAATGGAACAATCTATTATTATGCCTATCATTTTGACAAAAAGATGATGTACGGATTCGAACTGCGCTATGATGAGGCATATAAGGAAGATTATGACTCGGTTGTGGAAGAACTTTCGTCTTATGTCATAGGCAATAAAGGACGCCGGAAAAAGATTAAGTCCGTTGATACAACTTCTGTTTTGCAATCACAGGAGGGGAAAACGTATCCCGGTTCTAATCTGGTAGATGGAAATGTTGAAACGGCATGGGCAGAAGGTGTGGCAGGTGTCGGAATCGGGGAGAGTATCACATTGCATTTAAAGAAAGCAACAGAGATTCATGAGATTGATTTGTTAAATGGTTATTTTGCTTCGGCGGATCTATATGATAAGAATGGAAAAGTAAGCAGGGTAAGGGTTGATCTGGGTAATGGACAGGTAAAGGAAGAGAATCTTTTTGTATATGTGGTTGGTGATGTGATTGAACAGGATTTAGCAATGCAGATGTATTCAGGTAGTATTGAATGGAAAGAACCGGTAACAACGGACACGATCACAATTACAATATTGGATGCGGAAACGGGAGATGAATATGACGATACCTGTATCAGTGAGATAGAGGTATATTAGTAAGTGTAATATAGGCATGCACTATATACCGGGGAAAGTTTTTGGCAGATGATGAGGCTGACGATGAATACTATGAGATAGAGTAAAGAGGTAATAGAATGGAGAACTTGAAGAAATCAATTACAAAAGGCATTACAACAATTAATGTAAAGACCAATAACATGTTGGAACAAAATAAATGCAAGACGTATATTGCTACATTGGAAAAGGAAATTGAAGAGTTGACATTAAAAGCGGGAAAGGCATTATTTCAGAATTGGAAAAGTGGTAATTTCTCGGTAGAAGGTCTGGAGACAATTATGGATGATATATCGGGAAAATATCAGATCATTAAGGAACAGGAAGATTATATCAGACAACTACAGGAAGAGGAACAGAAGATATTGGGAAATGAGCATACACCGGCATCTGGTGTAGAAGATGGTGTTGTTTTTTGCTGCATGTGCGGCGCGAAAAATAGAGCGGAATACAAATTCTGTGTGAAGTGTGGGGCATCGATGAAGGAATGATCTGCGTAGAAAATGTTTCTGTCCAATATGGAAATAAGCGAATACTGCAGGATATAAATCTGGAGATTGAAGCGGGGAAACGTGTGGCAATTATTGGTAGAAATGGAACAGGAAAGTCAACATTGTTGCAGATCATGGCAGGAATAATTACTCCCTTGGAGGGAACGATATCTTATTTTGGCGAAAATGTGACCTCAAAAAGAAAACGCTTTTCTCACTACTGTGGATATGTTCCACAAGATAATCCTTTACTGGAGGAGCTTTCAGTATTGGATAATCTACGGCTCTGGAATGGTGGATTCCGTCTGGAACAGCCAGAAATATTAAGCATGAATGGTCTTTCGGAGATGGAAGGAGAAAGGGTATCTACACTTTCAGGAGGAATGAAACGAAGGCTTACCATTGCCTGTGCTATGCTTCATATGCCACCGGTTATGCTTATGGATGAACCGACAACTGCTTTGGACATATATTATAAAGAGCAGATATGGGAATGGATGGATCGGTATCAGAGGAGAAATGGTACGATTGTCATGGTTACGCATGACAGACAGGAAATGGAGCAATGTGACAAAATATATGAGGTAAAAAATAAAGGAATTTTACAGGGAGGAGAATTAGAGAATGAGTGAAGAATTTATGTTTGATCCAATGACAGGAGAAAGAATTGCAAAGAAGGATGAGAAGGCGGAAAAATTTACGTTTGACCCAATGACAGGTGAAAAGATTGTAAAGGAAGAAGAAAAGACGGAAGAATTTACGTTTGATCCGATGACAGGCGAAAAGATTGTAAAGAAAGAAGAAAAAACGGAAGAATTTATGTTTGACCCAATGACGGGTGAGAGAATTACCAATAGTGGAGACGGGAACGTTTCCACAAGAAAAGGATTTTCTAAAAAAGGAATAGGTATCGTTGCTTCAATTGCAGTCGTAGTGCTTATACTTTTTATGGGGATATCATCGGGGGTATTTTTGAGCAAATCGGATAAGATTCTGCTCGCATCGGTAAAGACATTGAAAAGAGCGGATAATTTTTTGGAATTAGATAGTGTGTGCAGTGCCTTAAAGAAAAAGAAGTATAGTGTTGCATATAAATATAGGGATGATGATCTGAAAATGGGAGTTGAATATAGTAAATATGGAAAAGAAAAAGGAATGAAGTTCAATGCAAAAAGTGAATATGGCTCTGCGGATATAACTATGCTTTTGACAAATAAGGATCTGCAGCTTAGCGTTCCGGATGTAGGGAATGATATATTTTATTATAACTATAAGGAAGATAAAAATGGATATCTTGTGGATCAATGAGAGAAAGACAATATTGCATTTATAGATAATATGCTTGCGTATCTATATGATAACGGATCGGAAGAAGATGTGCGGGATATGTTAAAAGACAGTATTGGGGTATTTCGTGGCTTGAAATTCACAGAAGCATCTAAGACAGTTATTGAAGTGGATCATAAAGACAGATCGTGCAAAGGATATACAACCACAATTGGAGCGGATGAAGCAGAACAATTTGCGGGGGTATTTCGTACATATTATAGAAAACGTATGGAGAAGCTGACAGATGGATTTTCAAACTCTGATGAGTTGGATGAATTAGAGGATTATGTTGGTGAATTTTATGATGATATATTAGATGAGATCGAAGATATGGAAGATATGGATATTACATTTTATATCTATGGTGGTAAACTTGTAGGTGTGTATACAAAAAGTGATGACATTGAGGCGAAAATCCAGATAAACAATACAAGAAATCCGCTTGAAAAAGTAACCATTTTTTTGGACGATGGATATGATGATATTGAAATGGAGTGGGTAGGAGAAACCTCTCATGGAAAAGAAACCTATCTGCTTCGTGCAGAAGGAAGTCGTGTATTCTCTTTGGAATATGATGAAAAAGCGGGTGATGTAGAAGCAGAGATTATGGATTATGTTACACTGAATGGTCATATTGAAAAGAAGGCTGGGACGATTACTTATGTTGTGAATGGAAAAGATAACGGATATAGTAATAGTGATCTAGAGCTTGAAGTGGTTGTTTCTAAAAAGCCAGAAAAGATAAAAATGGAAGGGGATAGGTTTGATATAGGAAATGCATCAAAGAGAGCCCTTATGGATTTAGTAGATTATTTGGGTGATATCTTTTAATACAATATGAAATTAGCAGGTTATTATTTAAAATTACAAGTAAAAGAAAGTATTCGGGTGTTGCCCATCTTTTTTGCAAGTATATTTTTGATGATATTGTTTCTGGCAGCTGGCATTCTTTTTGCAAGTTATATTGCAGAGGATGCCAGTTCCTTTACAAAGGTAAATGTGGCAATCGTAATTCTGGATGGCAATGAGACGTCAAAACAGGTTTTATCTCTTATTCATTCCATGGAGAATGTTAATGCTGTGTGTGACTTTTTCTATATGACAAAAGACATGGCAGAGAAAGGGATACAGGATGGTATAATTGATGTTGAATTGCTTATCTCACCAGATTTTTATGATGATGTTAATACAGGTGTAAATAGCCCGGTGACTGTGTGTATGGCAAAAAATGGACGCTTGGAAAGTACAGTTTTCAAGGAATTGCTGACGGATGGAGTACAACTGGTTCAAATAACAGAAGCATCTGTATATGGAGCTGGTTATGCTTTGCGACAATTTGACATGCGAAGCAGTATTCCTGAAATGGAAGAGCTGTTTACAGAAATATACGTGTCAAGAATATTGCAACGGGGAGATACATTTTCACAGATCATGCTTTCACCAGTGGGAGAACAGAAATTATCACAATATTACATATCAGCGGTTATGTTAATGATTGCTGTTATGACAGGTATCTGTTTTGGATTCTTGTATCAAAGAACGGAATTTCAAATTGTGAGATTGTTATGGGGAAGGGGGCTGTCCCCAATGGTTGTTTCGATCATGAAAACACTGACGATAGCGTTGCAGCTATGGATTCTTATTATGCTCTGTAATGGGGTGTTATGGGTGTGCTCCGTGATAACAGAGTCATCTTTAGTATATGCGGATCTGTCGATTCCTGTAAAAATGTTCGGGGTATGCTTTAGTATGGCTGCATATTTTCATATGATATATTCTTGTTTTTCGAAATCGGGAAAAGGGGGCTTTGTCATTTTTATAGGAAATGTTTTGATGTGTATTTTTTCGGGAATTCTGATTCCTCTACGTGGATTGCCGTCTGTAATGGCAGCCGTGCAGCAATTTATACCTTTTACTGTATGGCAGGAGGCTGTAAATGAGACTTTGTTTGGCAGCTGCTCTCTGCTTGTGTTTGTGAAAACATTTATTATGACGATCATGTTTGAAATGATAGGAGCGTTTTGTTTATGCAGAAAAGTATAACATGGTTTTACATTTTCTTAAAAAATCAGATTTGCCAATGGGAAACCGCTATTGTATGTGGGTGCATGATTCTTTCGCTGGTGTTTGTGAATGGGATAATGGAAGAACCTGCAAAAGACAATTTTTCCATTGCCATTTATGTGTGTGGGGAGGATGTGTTGTCTTTACGTATGAAGACAATGCTTGTGTCTGCAGACAGTATTTTCACATTTTATGAGGCAGATAGCGAAGAGGAGCTGAAAGGGGATGTCGCATCTGGTAAGTATATGTGTGGCTTTGTTGTAGAAAGTGAATTTGAAGAAAAGCTGAAAAGGGGAGAACAGGAGAATTGTATCACATATATATGTAGTCGGGAGACTGCGCAGGGAAGAGTTGCAAAAGAAACGGTATATGCACAATTTTTTCGATTGCTCAGTGAACAGCTCATCTCTAAATATGGGGTGAAAATAGTGGGGGAAAAAGAAGATTCAACGGAGGTATTGAGTGCATTTCATGAAAACAATCGAAGATATTTGGAGGGAGATGAACTATTTCAGGCATATTATCTGGATTCTGATCTGGAAAGGAAGCAGGAGAAAGCTGTCATGGATAGGAGCAATGTACATCCGGTTGAGGGATTGTTTGTTTCTTTTTTGTTGCTTGGTATGTTACTTGTAAATGCTGAAAACCGATCTTTGAATAGAAAAAAACTGTTGTTTATGCTGACCCCGATGGAGCGGGTTCGATTTCGAACTAGCCAGTATATGGCGGTAGGCTGTATCATAGGAGCAGTGGGAGAATATTGTCTGTGGATCATGAAGAGACCCATACGATGGAATGCTGAATGGATAGGGCTTTCTGGAGCTTTGCTGCTCGGAATAATATGGGCGATGATCCTGGATAGGTTGTTCTCTAAGGAAATTACATATCATGTGTGGATGGTTTCCATTTTATTGTTTCATATTCTCGTTAGTCCAGTGTTTTTTCGGATAGAGGAATATGTTCCTGTCTCAAAGTGGGTACAGTGGATCAGTCCGATTGGATTTTATTTACATATTTTGGATCATTATGGTTGAATGAAATCTGGAGATCGTGAAATGAGATAAATGATATGAGCGGTATAGGGAAATTACAGAGTATATTAGAAATAGCAGGAAATTCGTTGTGGATAACCTGCTGTTTCATTTTAACGTACAGTTGATTATGTCATGATGGATGTTGTATATGTCAGAATTCACAAATGAAAAAGGAATTAAGGTATAATTTGTAATTGTTCAGAGGCTGGTTTTGGATAGTTACTATATTGTGATCGTATTTACTTGTCGAATGCATATAAGAAAAGGAAGTGACTGAACGGGTGAATATGATTATCCCTTTTATGAGAAAACGAGGAGGAAACAAACATATGAGAAGAGCAAACGTAACAAAAACACTGCTTGTAGCCTGCAGTATGGTCTTAGCAGGCATTATGGCACAGCCGGGCGTGAATAGTATTGTCCGGGCAGAGAAGGTAACAGAGAGTGATGTGACACAGCGTAGTGCTGCGGTGGACCTGACAATCTCTAGTGCAAGAGAACTGAGTGAATTTGCACAGAAGGTGAATAACGGGAACAGTTATGAAGGAATGACGGTGAAACTGACGAATGATATTGTGTATGATGGCGTGACAGTGAATAATTATACGCCGATTGGATTGGAAAAGTATTTCGAGGGAACCTTTGAAGGAGATGGACATACGATCTCCGGCATTATTGTGTCGAATCAGTCGTATGCCGGATTGTTTGGCCGGGTGAAGGGGAAGGTACAGAATGTGACTGTGAAAAACTGTACATTTGAGGGAGCTTATAGTTCCGGAGGAATTGCCGGGGGATTAGAGACAGGCAGTAATATTACCGGGGAGATCGTGAACTGTCAGGTGCTGGATTGTACGATCAAGACGACAAGTGATGTAGGTGGAATTGCAGGTTATACAGGTTCGGATACGCTGATTCTGAATTGTCTGTCTAATAGCAGCGTGGTACAGAGCTCGCAGTACGATTGTGCTGGCGGAATTGCAGGGGATTGTAATGGGAAAATATACAATTGCAGTAATATTGGAAGTGTAACGAATCATGGCAATTGGACTGTGGATTGTACCGGTGGAATCTGTGGAAAATTGAAGAGGGACACTGCTGTCATCCAGAACTGCTTCAATGCCGGTAAGGTGACCGGTACGGCAGAACGCAGTGGCGGAATTGCTGGATGTGCATCTGGCACCTCAATTGTGGCAAACAGTTATACGTCCGAGTCTGCCTGTGCCACCAACTTTGGTTCAATGTCCGGAAAGGAACAAAATTGTAAGGCATTTCCCGACGCTTATATGCGGGGCACTGAATTCCTGAATCTGATGAATACGAATCGTGGAGCAAATGGAGACTGGGCGGTCTGGGAGAAGCGTGCGGAATCTCCGTACCCGGTTCCTGCTAAGGCAACATCACTTGGCGTGTGCAGTGTGTCCATAGCTTCCGGAGAGATTGCATATACCGGAGAGGAACAGAAGCCGGCAATCGCAGCTTCCTGTGGTGGTGCCGCATTAGTACCGGATGTGGATTATACCGTTACCTATGAGAATAATATCAATGCAGGTGCCGCAACGGCAATTGTCCGGGGCATAGGAAGATACATGGGTGATGTTACGCTGCCATTTACCATACAGAAGGCAGAGACGGTGATCTCTTATAAGGCACCGGGAAGCAAGCTCTATGATAGATATGGAGTTACGGCTAGTCTGTCAGCTAAGATCACGAAAGGAGCCGAGAAGGCAAAGCTAAGTTACCGTTCATCAGACAAGAGTGTGGCAACGGTATCGGATAGTGGTACGATCAAGGACGAAGGCGTGGGTGCAACTACGATCACGATCAGTTGTCCGGAATCCGAGAACTACAAGGCGGCTTCTGTATCTGTTGTATATACGATCATACCGGGTAAGCAGACGGCATTTGTGAAACGTTCGGGTAAGAAGATGCGGGTATCCTGGTATAAGGTGTCCTCTGCAAGCGGCTACCAGGTACAGTATGCGGCTAAGAAATCATTTAAGAAATGCAAGACGATCACGATCCGTAAGAAGTCTAAGACCAAATGCACGATCAAGAAACTGAAACGTGGCAAGACCTACTATGTAAGAGTACGCACTTATAAGAATGCCAATGTGAACGGGCAACAGACCGTAGTAAACGGCGCATGGAGTAAAGTTCGTAAGGTTCGATAACAGTGGAGAGATACACGGAGGAAAAGTATGTATTGTCGGAAATGTGGATACAAGAATGCAGATAACGCCAGGTATTGCCGTCGGTGTGGGACTTATATATGGGTCGATGAACCGGCGGAAGAAGCTGCAAGCGAAGCAGTAGCAAATGAAGAGCTGGCAGAAGACGAAGGAGCTGCAGCGAATAAAGAAACAACAGATGAAGCGGTGACGCAGGACGAGTGGCAGTCGGATGACGTACTCGAACCAATCGAAACCAAGATAGAGGGAACAACAGGGAAATCCCATGTAGCTGCGATCGTTGCCTGCGTGGCAGGGATTCTTGTTGTGGCAGGTCTTATTGTGGGCTGTGTGCTTAAGAATGGACGAAAGCAGGAAGAGATGGAGGCAGCTGCAGATACGGAAGTATCAACAGAGATTGTAGAGACGACCACAACAGAACAGGTGATAGACATGTCTTCCTATCAGACACAGCTTGACCAGTGGAAATCCCAGTTTGCTAATTACAGTCTGTCAGCAGCAACACAGCCAACCTATGATGCGACGGTAGCGGAATATGAGACTGCTATTGCCGGACAGAATGTGGATGGCTGTAATCAGTGTGAGGCAACATTTACTGCCTTGTTTGAACAGGTAAAGCAGGAAACTTATGTGGTGACAGTGCGCCGGAATTATTATGCAGATGTCTTAGAACGCTTATACTATTATGATAGGCTGCCGGATGATGGAGATGACATCGATGCGAAGATGGCAGGGGATTACGAAACCTACGCAGTATATGATATTGACGGTGATGGGATTGAGGAGTTGATGCTGTATGTGGATCGACCGGGGACGGGATCTAGCTGGAGCATTATATATGAGTATAATGTGGATACGGATTCTTTGAAACAAGAGTTATACGCATATATGAGCAACCAATTCTATAGCAATGGAAGAGTAGTAGGAATGGATGATTCTTCGCATGGAGTTATGGTATATGTGTATAATCCGGAAAATGATGATTATTCAGATAGCTACCTGACAATCATGAGAGGTACTACTTATTGGGATATGGGAAGCAATAATGAAGATCATTCAGGTTATGATTACCGGGTATATCATTCTAATACGGAAGAAGAAACCTACATGACCGAGGAAGAATACAACCAGTGGTTGGCAGATCAAACCGCCGGTGCAACCGAGCTTGAGATTCCATGGAAGAAGATTGTCGATGAGGAATACCGGGAATATGCGAAAGCATACAGTGCGATGATGTTAGAGAATGTGAAAGCACATTTGCAGGAAGGACAAAATGATATCGGTGTGGCGTATATAGAAGGGGGCGACAGCTGCGAAGCAGCAGAGACGATGTTGTCTTCTGTCCTGCCCGTTGTATATGATGATTCGGATCCGGTTATGGTTGGCGGTTCGATCGATGGCAATGAATTCTATATTGGAAGCAGGGAGGATGCAACCGGAGTGATCTATCGTAAGCAGGCACAAGAGAATCTGACTCTGTTAGGTCTATATCCGGGAATGGATAAGAAGGAAGCGGTTGCTTTGATCAAGGAATATGGATTCCACAAATTCTCAGATGGTGCTTATTGTACCGGCGATGCATTTGGAAGCTATGCGATCTACTTAGACTGCAAGAAGGGCAAGGTGAAGAGTATCCAGTTAAATCCCCATTGCGGATATGCAGGATAGGTGGCAGGAACGGGCAAATAACAAGTTCGTACAAAAACAGACAAAATATTCAAAAAAAATTAGGAATACTGACTATATATTTATTTACGGCTTGGTGTTATGATAGGTAACGGAAAAATGCCGTTTAAGACAATGCATAATAAATAAGAAAGAACATTGTGAGGGTGAGCGGCAAAGAATAAGGAGGATTTAGTGAAATGACGTTGGCACAGATTTTAGCAGTGCTTATCTTTGTTGCAATGTTCGTACTGATCGTCATGGACAAGATCGAGCGTCAGATCGTTACTTTGGCATGTGGTGCATTAACATTGATCTTAGTATTTGGTGTTGGCATGCATAGTATGGATGCGATTCTTGAGACATTGAATGTACGCAGCATTTTCACACCGGGCTTCTGGTATGCAGTTGGTGCAGAGGAATCATCTTCCGGTATTAACTGGGCAACAATTATATTCATTGCAGGTATGATGGTTATGGTAGAGGGTATGGCAAAGGCAGGATTTTTCCAGTGGTTATGTATGCGACTGGCAAAGCTTGTTAATTATAAGCCGATTCCATTGTTTATTGTATTTATGGTAATGGCGGCAGTACTTTCTATGTTTATTGATAGTATTACGGTTATCCTGTTCTTAGCGGCAGTTACCGTGGAGCTTGCAAAGCTGTTACATATTGATCCGATCCCGATGATCTTGTCAGAGATCTTTTGTGCGAATTTAGGCGGTTCTGCAACTATGTGTGGTGATCCACCTAACATTATTATCGGTACATCATTGGGATACACTTTTGGAGATTTCTTAACGAATACCGGTCTGATGGCAGGCATTGCTTTGGTCGTAGTTATCATTTATTTCTTCCTTGTATATCGGAAAGAATTGATTCAGGAGGAAGGTCAGGGTGTGGATCCATCTTCTATTCCGGATCCGAAGGAAGCAATTACGAATAAGAAAGATTTTATCGTAAGCTGTGTGATCTTTGGTTGTGCAGTTGTATTGTTAGTATCTCATGCGCAGACGCATCTGACCGTTGCTTTCATTGGCGCAGTGATTGCATTTGTAACTTTGATCGCAGCAGGCAAGGATGCGGTTGTACTATTGAAGAAGGTCGATTACAAGACATTGTTGTTCTTCGTTGGTCTGTTCATGGTCGTTGGTGGATTGGAGCAGACAGGAATTCTGGAGTTGATTGCAGGATTTATCGGTGATGTCAGTGGTGGTAATATCTATGTTATGATTGCAATTATCATCTGGATATCTGCAGTCGCAAGTGCGTTTGTTGATAATATTCCGTTTGCAGCAACCATGATTCCGGTTGTTAAGAGCTTGGCAGCTACAACAGGTGCAGATCTTTCTGTTCTTGCATGGGCGCTTTCTATGGGAACCGATATCGGTGGTAGTGCAACCCCGATCGGAGCATCTGCTAATGTAGTAGGAACTTCCGTAGCAGCGAAGAATGGTTATCCGATCGGATGGGGCAAGTATTGTAAGACAGCGGCTCCTGCAACCATTATCGTGGTAGCAATCTCTATGTTGATCATTTTCGTGCGTTACTGCTAGGCGTGTAATATGTAGAATTATAGACGTGATCTAAGATATTGAGGATATAAGAATAAGAGGACAGAAGTGAGATATATTATATTCATTTCTGCCCTCTTTTTTTGCAAGAAAATAAGACAAAAAGTCCTTTTTGAATACCCGAAAATATGCTATAATATTTGATACAGATCAAGTGATTGAAAGGAGGACTTTATAATGGGAGAGCAAATGATTATTTCAATCAGTCGTGAGTATGGTAGTTGTGGACATGAGGTGGCAGAGCTGGTGGCGAAGAAGTTAGGAATTGCATTGTATGACCGGAATTTATTAGATGCAGTTGCGGAAGAGAAGGATATGTCCGCAGACAAGCTTCGCAAGTTTGATGAGAAGCCACGGAATCTTTTTATGACAAGAAGCGTGAATGGACATTCCAATGCAATGGAAGATGTGGTTGCCGAGATGCAGTTTGAGTATCTGCAGAAGAAGGCCGCAGAAGGAGAGTCTTTTGTTGCTGTTGGAAGATGTGCGGAGACTGCTTTGAAGGAGTATGAGAATCTGGTGAAGGTATTCGTTATGGGAGACAGGAAGACCAAGATTGATCATATCATGAAGAAGTTTAATTTGTCTGAGGCAGAAGCGGAGACGAAGATGAACCGACATGATACGAAGAGAAAGGCATATCATAATCGCTATTCGGAGAGCAAATGGGGTGATTCAAGAGGATATGATCTTTGTGTCAGCACCAGCAAGTTAGGTGTATGTAATACCGCAAAGATAATCATAGATTATGTCAAGGGATGTCAGGCATAATCAATATGAAATCTGTTCATGCACATTACAGATACATGAAATATGTATTTGAACAATATGACTAAAAAGTTTGTGCAGTCTGTATAGACGTATGGTGAATGCATTGTTTTTGAGAAACGGAGAGAAAAATCGGCTCTTGCATTTTCCTGCAAAGTGATTTACAATAACACAAGATGTTGTGCCAGTCGCAAACGACTGGCACATTATCTTTGAAGGAAGATACAAAAGAGAGAAATTTTATGACATTATTTTAACAGGAATTTGGAGGACAGAAGATTGCCGATGGCAGTCTTTTCGTATGTTGAACAGATGTAGGGACGGGATTGTGAATAAGATTTCTCAGATGGAAGGGAAGGAACGGATAGCATGAGGATCATTAAGAGGAGTGGGACGGAGACCGCATTTGATATCACCAAGATTGTCGCAGCGGTAGAGAAAGCGAACAAGGAAGTTGTGGAGAAGAATCGGCTGACACAGGAGCAGATCAAGGAGATTGCGAAGAAGGTAACACTTACCTGTAGTAGTATGAACCGGACGTTTAGCGTGGAAGAGATTCAGGATCTTGTTGAGAATGAGATTATGGAGACACAGGCCTTTGAGGTGGCAAGAAAGTATATCACATATCGTTATAAGCGGGCACTGGTTCGAAAAGCAAACTCTACCGATCAACAGATCCTCAGTTTGATTGAGTGTAATAACGAGGAAGTAAAACAGGAGAACTCGAATAAGAATCCGGTTGTGAATAGTGTGCAGAGAGATTATATGGCGGGCGAAGTCAGCAAGGACATTACCAAACGTTTTCTATTGCCGCCAGAGATTGTGAAAGCACACGAAGAGGGAATTATCCATTTTCATGATTCTGACTATTTTGCGCAGCACATGCATAACTGCTGTCTGGTCAATTTAGAGGATATGTTACAGAATGGTACTGTAATTAGTGAGACAATGATCGATCGCCCGAAGAGCTTTTCTACTGCCTGCAATATTGCAACACAGAGCATAGCACAGATTGCAAGTTCCCAGTATGGTGGACAGAGTATTACGCTGTCACATTTGGCACCATTTGTAGATGTGAGCCGTAAGAAGTATTTGAAGATTGTGCGGGAGGAATATGAAGAGGCCGGCGTTACAGTTGATGAAGAACAGATTGCTAAGATTGCAGAGTTACGTGTCCGGGAGGAGATTAAGCGTGGTGTACAGATGATTCAGTATCAGGTTATCACACTTATGACAACGAATGGTCAGGCGCCATTTGTAACCGTATTTATGTATTTGGATGAGGTGCCGGAAGGCAGAACAAGAGATGATCTTGCACTTGTCATCGAAGAGATGTTAAAGCAGAGAATCCTTGGTGTGAAGAATGAGAAAGGTGTATATATCACTCCGGCATTTCCGAAGCTCATTTACGTGTTAGAGGAAGATAATGTGCGAGAAGGCAGTAAGTATTGGAAGCTGACCAAGTTAGCAGCGACATGTACGGCAAAGAGAATGGTTCCGGATTATATTTCTGAGAAGGTAATGAAGCGGCTGAAACAGGGGTATTGTTATCCGTGTATGGGTTGCCGTTCCTTCCTTACGGTATACAAGGATGAGAATGATAAGCCGAAGTTCTACGGCAGATTTAATCAGGGAGTTGTTACTCTGAATCTTGTGGATGTTGCATGTTCTTCACAGGGTGATATAGAGAGTTTTTGGAAGATATTAGATGAGAGACTTGACTTATGCTATGAGGCACTTATGTGCCGTCACAACCGTTTGAAGGGAACACCGTCTGACGTGGCTCCGATCCTTTGGCAGTATGGAGCGCTAGCTCGTCTGAAGAAAGGAGAGACGATTGACAAGTTATTATATAATGGATATTCTACCATCTCGCTTGGCTATGCAGGTCTTTGCGAATGCACCAGATATATGACAGGATTATCTCATACGAATCCGGAGGCAACACCATTTGCTATTGAGGTAATGCAGCGTTTGAATGCAGCCTGTGCAAAGTGGAAAGAAGAGACCAATATAGATTTCAGTATTTACGGAACTCCATTAGAGTCTACTACGTATAAGTTTGCCAAATGCTTACAAAAGCGGTTTGGTAAGATCGAAGGAGTAACGGATAAGAATTATATTACGAACAGCTATCATGTGCATGTAACTGAGCCGATTGATGCTTTCCATAAGTTAAGCTTTGAGGCAAAATTCCAGGAGCTGTCGCCGGGCGGTGCGGTCAGTTATGTGGAGGTGCCGAATATGCAGAATAATATTGATGCGGTACTTTCGGTTATGCAGCACATTTATGATAATATCATGTATGCAGAGTTGAATACTAAAAGTGATTACTGCCAGAAATGCGGATTTGACGGAGAGATACAGATTGCCTCAGATAAGGAGGGTAAATTGATCTGGAAGTGTCCGAATTGCGGCAATACGGATGAAGATACCATGAATGTGGCGCGCCGGACTTGTGGTTATATCGGAACGCAGTTTTGGAATCAGGGAAGAACACAGGAGATTAAGGAAAGAGTGTTACATTTGTAGGGAAAGTTGGATGACGGTGGAGTGGGATGAGATGCTCTGCCGGATAATTCCTGTGGAGGCAGGAAGCGTAATATGTATAGATTGTATTAGAAACATAAAGCCAAGAAAAAGGAGTTGTCATGAATATGACAACTCCTTTGTAAGTTCTTCCTAATAATGGATTATGCTACAACAGTAACGTTAACTGCCTGAGCACCCTTAGCACCCTGCTCGATATCGAATGTAACAGACTGACCTTCTTCTAATGTCTTGAATCCGTCTGCAACAATACCAGAAAAATGTACGAATACATCCTCGCCAGTTTCGCTGTTGGTGATGAAACCAAATCCTTTCGTTGAGTTGAACCACTTTACTGTACCTTTGTTCATGAAAAAGTACCTCCTTAAAATATATAGTGTATCAATAGAGGTAATGTGAATACCAAAACATAGCGAGAGTGTTGGTATCGAATAACACTTTATAAATACATGGTAAGTGTATCATTATTAAAAATGGAAGTCAATAACAGTAAAGTAAAATATTATAAAAAATTTCTTAATAATTTTACATTCTGCACAAAACAAAAAAGAAACAGGTAAAATTGATTGAGGTATTTAATAAATTAAGGTATAATAAAGGAAATATGTGATTTTTGATATGTACGGGGAATGAGAAGCAAGTTTTTGCAATTACGGATAAAAGATGACAGAAAAAGTCGTAAGTGTATCAGATTGGATTGGAGAAACAGATGAAGAAGCATATTATTTTGGCAGGGGTTTTGATATTCGCTGCATTGACGCTATGCGGATGTCAGAAGAAGTATTATGGTAAAGGACAGGCATTTACTCTGAAGATGGCGGAAGCTGCCGCAGGATATAGTAATGCAGATATAGCAGCATTAAGTGCAGATAATTATGAGAGATTTTTACATGCGAGTTACATTATAGCAACTGACAAATATGGTGAGGTTCATAAGATTAAGATTAGTGCAGATATCAAGCGGCATGAATGGGATTTTTCCAATCTGCAGACAGATGGTAATTTTAAAAATTACGTGGATACAGATGGAACGACTAAGAAGGTTGGAATTGATGTGTCAGAACATCAGGGTGTGATTGACTGGGCCGCAGTTGCACCTCAGATTGATTTTGCATTTATCCGGTTAGGGTATCGCGGTTATACAACAGGCGGCATGGCACTAGATGCGTATTATACTGCGAATATGACGGGAGCAGCAGAACAAGGGATTCCGGTCGGAGTTTATTTCTTTTCACAGGCTACAACTTATGAAGAGGGTGTAGAGGAAGCAAACTTCGTATTGAGGAATCTCGGCGAGTATGCCTTGTCTTATCCGATTGTGTTAGACCGGGAAGATCCGATGTCGGATGATGCGAGAACGAATGATCTGAGTGCAGAACAGCATACACAGGCAGCACTTGGATTTCTACAGACAATTCAGGCGGCTGGATATGCTACCATGATGTATACGAATCGGATGTATTATGCGTTATATCTGGATCTGGAGCAGATCTATCAGTATCCGATCTGGTTTGCACAATATGCAGACGAGCCGGATTGGCCATATGAATTTGCTATTTGGCAGTATACAGAGAGTGGAACTGTTGCGGGAATCAATGGTTCGGTGGATCTGAATCTGCAGATGATGCCATTACAGTAGATGAATTAGTATAGAATATAGGGGGATGATTTTGTTGTGTTGGAATATTGATTTTGAAATATGTGCGTTGATCATACTTGGTGTGGTGGTTGCATTGCACATATCGAAACAATATGTGTCGATAAGAAGAAGTCATTTATTCCTGGCAATGGTTGCTGTGGAATGTGTGGCGATATTATGTAATATCGGGCTGCGGCAGATGCTTATTTATCATGGAATATCGATTGGTACGGCGGGCATTGCTTTGGTTGATTTTTATATTGCCGTGCAGTATGCATTACCGCTTTTGTTTATGTATTATATGGTTGTGTGGTCAGGCAAGAGCATGATCTATGGTCACAATCAATGGGCGTTTATATTGTTTTGGCTGCCGATCGTGGGTTATGCATTTGTGATTGGAAACAATATCGCAAAGCAGAATTTGTATCGGTTGGATGCACGGCTTGGGTATGCAGAGACATCAGCTATGATGGCACTTAACTGGATTGCAATTTATGCAGTGATGTATGGATTGGTCTATGCGGTTGTGTATATCCGGATCCTGTCGTTTGAACGGCTTTCTATGATTGGATTATCAGGTGTACTTGTTGTATTTGGTGCAGTGACGCAATATTATATGCAGAATGCAAGGTATATTGATTTTCTGATTGCAGTTGCATTGTTGATATTGTATCTTGTTGCACAGAATCCGGCAGATATGTTAGATGGTAATACAAAGGTTATGAGCCGGAGCATGATGGATGAGATTCTGCGCCGGGACATTGAAGCACAGAAATCATTTGATCTGATCATATTGGCATTGGATGACTTTAAGTTTGTGAATAAGACGTTTGGGGTAACAACCGGAGATATCATGCTGATGCAGGTTGCATACTATCTGATGACACTTACAAAGCGGGGAAAGGTGTATCGGTATGGTGCTGATCAGTTTGTGTTGCAAGTCAGACATAATGAAGAGGATATGTATGCAATTCTCGATCATATTAAGGAGAGATTTCGGCATCCTTGGATTACAGAAGAGGTGTCTGTAATGCTTTCTACAACGATCAGTTGTATTGCTTATCCGGAAGATGGTAGTACAATGGAGACACTGGTGGATGTTATTGACTATTCGGTATTATCTGCAAAAACACAGGGCAAGGGTTCGGTTGTGTTTGCGAAAGATATGGATCTGCATGCATTACGGAAAGAGAAAGCGATTGAGAAAGCAATTGAATTGGCAATGGACCGGGATACAATAGAAGTGTATTATCAGCCAATCTATAATACGGAGAAACAATGTTATACTTCGGCAGAAGCTCTTGTCAGACTCAATGATGAGGTGCTTGGTAATATTTCTCCGGAGATATTTATTCCGATTGCTGAGAAGAATGGAATGATTTTGAAGTTAGGAACGATGATATTTGAAAAAGTGTGTCGGTTTATTGCGGAACAGAATCTGAGAGATACGACGATAGAGTATATTGAAGTGAATGTATCAGTTGTGCAGTGTATGCAACAGAATTTTGTAGAAGAACTGATCGAGATTATGGAAGAATATGAGATTGAACCGAACCAGATCAATCTCGAAGTGACAGAGACAGCAGCAGTGAATTCACTTTCCGTTCTTCAGGAGAATATTGAAAAGTTACATTCGAAGGGAATATCATTCTCTTTAGATGATTATGGTTCCGGGTATTCTACGCTTGGATATCTGCATCAGTTACCGTTCCAGATTATCAAGTTAGACAAGCTTATGGTTTGGGATGCCTTTGAAAATGAACGTGCAGGTATTACTTTGAAGTTTACGGTTGGTATGCTTAAAGAATTAAAAGTTCGTATTGTTGCAGAGGGTGTAGAGACGCAGGAACAGCAAAAGCACTTAACAGGAATCGGATGCGATTATCTGCAGGGATGGTATTATTCGAAGGCAATTCCGAGCGAAGAGTTTGCGCAGCTTATTCAAGCCGCAGGGTAATACACTACATTCACCCTTGCACAGCGTAAGTGAGGACGGACGCGCATGTCAGGAGTGTATGAACTCGCCTTTTGGGTGGTGTCATGTTGCAGCAGGCACATTCGCATTACGACTCGCACGCAGCAGACACTAATGCTCCTTATAATAAGCGAACTCACGCAAAA
>QWCE01001849.1_pt1 | contig 29266 bp, 29 predicted proteins | sample 1972531 | NCBI WGS metagenome assembly QWCE01 (sample SAMN09866716, study PRJNA288562) | Human gut metagenome isolate term4_stool, whole genome shotgun sequencing... | reverse complement strand
TACCATATGTAAAGCCACAAACGACCGTCAGGATGCCTGTCGCATGTTGGCTACTCATGTGGATTGTATGCTCGTTATAGGTGGTAAGAATAGTGCAAATACGAAGAAGCTCGTAAAGATTGCGTCAGAACATTGCGATAATGTCTACCATATTCAAACCATAAATCAACTCGATCTACGTCCATTTAAAAAATTCAATAAAATTGGTATTACCGCCGGGGCATCCACTCCGGATTCGGTAATCAAGGAGGCTGTTAGTAGAATGGATAATATGAACAGGGACGAAATGAACAATGAAATGATGGAGGCCATTGAAAACTCTTTCACGCGCGTACGTCGTGGTGAAATTGTCGATGGCGAGGTATTATATGTAACCGACGATGAGGTTATGGTTAATATCGGCTACCGCGCAGACGGTATCATCTCCAGAGATGAATTGTCCAACGATCCCAATGTAAAACCGAGTGAAATCTTCAACCAAGGAGATCAAATTCAGGTTTACGTAATGAAAATGGACGATGGAGACGGTAATGTCGTTTTATCCTTCAAACGCGTGGAAAACATGAAAGTTTGGGATGAAATGGAAGAAAAATTTGAAAACGGCGAAACGGTTACGGCCCACGTCACCAATGTCGTCAAAGGCGGCTTGACCTGTGACGTCGACGGATTAAACGGATTTATTCCCGCATCCCACGTTTCCGTACGTTTCCAAAGAGATTTAAGCAAATACGTCGATGAAGACTTAGAATGCGAAATCATCGATTTCGATAAGGGCAGAAGAAAATTCGTCCTCTCCCGCAAAAACATCGAATCCAAGGAAATCGAAGAAAAACGCAAAGAAGTGTACAGCACCCTTCAAGAAGGCGAATTCATCGAAGGTACGGTTCAACGCCTTACCAACTTCGGCGCATTCGTCGATGTCGGCGGCGTAGACGGATTGATTCACATCTCTGAACTTTCCTGGAACCGCGTGAAACATCCCAGCGATGTCGTAAGCCCCGGCGAAAAGGTAAAGGTGCTGGTTCTGAAAATCGACGAAGAAAAGAACCGCATCGCCCTCGGCTTAAAACAAACCACCCAAAAACCCTGGGATACCTTTGTTGAAACCGTACAAGTCGGCGACGACGTAAAAGGTACCGTCGTAAACATTCTGGACTTCGGCGCATTCGTTCGCCTGGAATCCGGTGTAGACGGCTTACTGCACGTTTCTCAAATTTCCAGACAACACGTCGAAAAACCGTCTGATGTCTTAGAAATCGGTCAAGAAATCGACGTTCGCGTCACCGATATCAATTTTGAAGACAAGAAGATTTCTCTTTCCATGAAGGCCCTTCAACCGGGCGGCGAAGACGAACAAGCTCCTCGCGAAAGAAAGAAAGAGCAAAAACCTCGTCGCAGAGAACAACCGCAAGTAGAAGCGAAACCTGAAGAAGAAAGCTTCTCCATGGCGATCGGCGATCTGATCAACTTCGATCAACTCGAAACCGTCGATGCGGAAGAATCCCAAGACGAAGAATAATAAAACAAATGCGCTTTCTAAGGAGAGCGCATTTTTTGTAGGTGAAGAATGACAACTGAAGGGATTATCTTAGGCGTATGCCTGGGGCTTCTTATGGCGTGGAAAGACAAGACGTTTTTGCAGGAACCCCGCTTTAAAAATTTAATCGTCGCAGGCACCGGCGCCGCCCTCTTTCTCATTGCACTCAAGGCGGCGCCTTCGGTGCCTTTCCTTGCGGCGCACTTTTCCACCATCCACGCCCTTCTGCTTTTTATCATGGCCGTGGGCTGTGTGATCGGTCGCCATCCGGGTTACGTTTCGGCCGGCATAGGGCTCGCATTAAATGGTGCGGTCGTCGCCTTAAACGGCGCCATGCCCGTGGAAGCAAAAGCTCTGTTAAAGATCGGCGACAGCCGCGCCCTTGCCTTAATCACCGAGGGGCGGGTTCTGACCCACAGCTTGGTCAACGAGGCGACGCGGCTTCGTTTTTTAGGCGACCGCTTCTGTTTTTCCTCGGCCGTCTCAAGTGCAAAGGTCATGAGCATCGGCGACGGCTTCATCGCCTTCGGTTTGTTTTTATTTGTAGCGAGCGCTACGTCTTATTTATTCGGAAAGGCGGATCACCATGCAATGGATAAGTGAAACTTTATCGATGCTACGGATTCAAGACGTCATCGACATCGCCATCGTCGCGGTGATCATCTATTGGCTCTTTAAATTAATCAAGGGCACCCGCGCCGAGCAATTAAGCAAGGGGATCGTCGTGGTCCTGATCCTTACGAAGCTCAGCGAAATCCTGCAGATCTATATGCTCAATTACCTCTTAAAGAGCATGTTGACCTGGGGATTTTTGGGCCTATTTATCGTGTTTCAGCCGGAAATACGACGGGGCCTGGAATTTATCGGCCGAAACAGCTCCATTCGAAAAGGCTTCGTCTTGTCGGGAACCCGGGACGAATCCACCATTAATGAAATCATCAGCGCCGTGGCCTCTTTGTCCCGCCAGAAGATCGGCGCCTTAATGGTGATCGAACGTAAGACGGGCTTAAATGAAATCATCGAAACGGGCACGAAGATTTACGGCGACTTATCTTCGGGTTTATTGATCAATATCTTTATTCCCAACACGCCCCTCCACGACGGCGCCGTCATCATCAACGGGGATCAGATCGTTTCCGCCGCCTGCTTTCTGCCCTTAACGGAAGAAAAGGGCCTTTCCAAAGAATTGGGCACGCGCCACCGGGCGGCCATCGGCATCAGCGAAAAAAGCGACGCCTTCGCCATTGTGGTCAGCGAAGAAACGGGATCCATCTCCGTCGCCGAATTCGGAAACATTAACCGCCATTTGGATCTTTCTACCTTGGAACAAATGCTGCGGGGGATCTATTTCCCAAAGAGTGACGAGGAGGAAATTTGATGCGCGATAAATATGTAAATTTTATAGCGAACAATCGGGACACGATTACGAAAATATTCTCCCTGGTCCTGGCAATTTTGCTTTGGTTCTTCATCATTACGGAAATCGATCCGGTGATCACCAAGGACTTCACCAATGTGGAAGTGGAGCTTCGGAACCAATCCACCATGCGGGAAGCGGGAATGGAGCTTTTGCAAAACGACGATTACACCACCAATATCGTCGTCTCCGGCAATCGCAGCGCCATCGTCGGATTAAAAGAAGAAGATATTTCCGCCTATGTGGATTTAGGCGAAGTGCAACCGGGCTCCCAACGGCTGCCCATTCACTTCCGCCTCTCCGACGAGAGCATTAAAATTAAAAAGTCCAATCCCTCGGCCATCACCATCGCTGTCGATGAAATGGTGACGATGCAAAAACCGGTGACGGTGACGGCCAAAGGCAAGCCCGCCGACGGCATGGTGCTGGACAGAATCATCGTCAATCAAGAAGAAGTCACCGTCAAGGGCCCGAAAAAAGCCGTCGACAAAGTGCATTCCGTGGCCGGCTACATCGCCATATCCGGCGCGAAAGATACGGTGTTATCCTCTGTCGAGCTTTCGCCCTTGGATAAGAATAAAAACGTAATTGCAGGCATCGAGGTGACGCCGAATACCGTCGGCGTTCAGGCGACCATATCGAAGGCGAAAAGTGTGCCCGTGGAAGTGAACTTCGTCGACGACGAGGGTGGCGACTTTAATCGGGATCGAGCCATCCTTACGCCGGCCACCGTGACCATTACCGGCGAGACCGACGTCATTGATCGCATCGAGAGCATTCCCACCCGGCCCGTGGATGCGAAAGAGCTCATGAGCACCAATGCCGTGCCCGTACAGTTAAACGTGCCGGAGGGAATCCATCTCGTCAATCCCGACGAATCCGTGATTTTACGTTACATGAAAAAGGAATCGGCGCGGCGCACCATGGAAGTCTCCACGGAGCACATGACGTCCATGAAAGATGTCAATCTCAGCGATTTTAACGTGCCGAAGAAGATCGACGTGGAAATTTACGGCGACGCGTCTTTGGTGGATGCCCTTCGGGAGACGGATATTCAACTAAGTGTCGATCGCGAAGGAAAGGTGATCGCCAAGGGGCCGAAGGATTTAGAGATTATTCGCATTACGCCGAAACGTCTCTCATCCTCGTCTTGATTGACGACCGGTCTTTTGCTAAAATAAATGTCTATCGTAGAATGAGAAAAAAGAGGAGGCTTTGATGAAATTTTTAGGAGACGGTTTAACTTTCGACGACATTTTGCTCATGCCCGGGTATTCTGAAGTGTTGCCCAACGAAGTGAATTTAAAGACGAAGATCACAGACGCCATCGAACTGAACATTCCCCTGATGAGTGCCGGCATGGATACGGTTACGGAATCGCAAATGGCCATCGCCATGGCCCGCGAAGGGGGCATCGGCATTATTCACAAGAGCATGCCCTTGGAAGAACAGGTAAAGGAAGTGGACCGCGTCAAACGGTCGGAACACGGCGTCATCACCGATCCCTTCTCTTTATCCAAAGAGCATGAAATCAAAGATGCCATGGAACTTATGAGCCACTACCGCATCAGCGGCGTGCCCATCGTAGACGAAAATAATATTCTGGAAGGCATCATTACCAATCGCGACATTCGCTTCGAAGACGATTTAAACAAAAAAATCGCCAGCGTCATGACCAGCGACAATTTGGTCACGGGCAAACAAGGCATTTCCATGGACGATGCCCTGAAGGTGATGAAGCAATACAAGATCGAAAAACTGCCTCTTATCGACGACAGCCACCATCTCATGGGTTTGATCACCATTAAGGATATCGAAAAATCCATTCAATATCCGAATTCCGCCAGAGATGCAGGCGGCCGCCTCCTCGCCGGAGCCGCCATCGGCGTCACCCACGACGTCTACGAACGAGTGGAAGCCCTTCGCGCCGCGGGCACGGACCTCTTTGTCATCGACACGGCCCACGGCCAATCGAAAGGCGTATTGACTACGATTCGTGAAATTAAAAAAGCCTTCCCCGACATTCAATTGGTTGCCGGCAACGTGGCCACCTATCAAGGCACCATGGACTTAATCGAAGCCGGCGCCGACTGCGTCAAAGTCGGTATAGGCCCCGGTTCCATTTGTACCACTCGCGTGGTCACCGGGATCGGCGTGCCTCAAGTGACGGCGATCTTAAACTGTTCGAAAGCAGGCAGAGAAAAGGGCATCCCCATTATCGGCGATGGCGGGATCAAGTATTCCGGCGACGTGACCAAGGCCATTGCGGCGGGAGCCGACGTGGTTATGATGGGTTCCATGTTTGCCGGTACCGACGAAAGTCCCGGAGAAGAAATCTATGTGGAAGGCCGTCGCTTCAAGACCTACCGCGGCATGGGCTCCTTAGGTGCCATGAGCAGCGGATCCAGCGACCGCTATTTTCAATCGGAAACGAAGAAATACGTTCCCGAAGGCGTGGAAGGTCGCGTGCCCTTTAAGGGAAAAGTCGGCGACGTTATCTACCAACTCGTCGGCGGTTTAAAATCCGGTATGGGCTACGTCGGGGCAAAGAATATTTATGAACTCAAAACCAATACGGAGTACATGAAGATCACCCCCGCCACCCTTCAAGAAAACCATCCCCACAACATTACGATTACGAGAGAAAGCCCGAACTACATCGGCACAAAGAAATAGACAAAAAATGGCCGCTCCCGTGGAAACACAGGGGCGGCTTTTTCATTTATTCATATTTTAAAGATCGTCGGGCGAAAACATAGGCGATTAGACTTTCTGCCAATGCAAATCCAAGGACGATAATCGAATCCTGTATGGTAAACCGGGCGAAGTGATTCATTTCATAGGCCAAGGTGTTCAAAGCAAAAGCATTTTCGATCATGGGAATGAATTGTTGGGCACAGGCTAAAAATCCGAACATGGATAAGGCAACGGAGAGAAGGGTTACGCCGCCTAAGGATTTCATACGAATGCTTAAAGCGGAAAAAATAAAGACGGCGGGTATGGCCAAAAGAATGCTCGCGATGAAGTAATAGAGATAAAGGGTAAAATCGACGGATCCGAATCTGCAGGCGAAGCGGCCGGCAAGGTAAAAGCAAGCAAAAAAGAAGATTTGAGCCATGACGACGAGGGCCAGCGCCAAGAAACATTTCGCAAAAATAAATTGGCTGTGTTTTGCGCTGCTGAGTCGGATAAAATTTAATCCCGCTTTATGCTCCACCTGCCACAGCAAAGCGACGATCATGGCGATAAGGGGCACATAGAAAAAAGAGAAGTAGAAGAGAGAAATTTGGGTGAATAAGCTCTCCCATTCATGGGTGAGCATGGCGCGATTGCCCATGTAGTTAAAAGTGCCGAAACTTGTCGCCAATAACGGCACGACGAGAATGGCCAAGAGAAGGGGTAGCCATTTTATTTTCTTGACCTCCATAGAAAAAACAGAAAACATAATGCCTCCTAAATGGTTTTATCAGGACGGATGAGCGTGTGTCTTTTTATGATAAACAGGCAGATTAACAATCCCGTGAGGGATGCGGCCAAGGATGGCCAAGGAACGGGATTAATCACGCGGTCAAATCCTTCACTTCCCTTGACATAGGAAATGCTCAGAAGGGAGCTGTCCCATGCAAAGGGATTGATGAGCGTGAGGACGCGGGAAGTCAACATGGAGAGAATGCCCGACAGAGCCCCGCCCATGGAAAAGAAGAGGGTAAAGTAAGGGCTTTTGGCCCGCGTATCCAAAATAAGAAAGAGGGCGACAAAGGCCGAGGCGATAAGCCACTGACTGAAGAACGGCACGATCACATGAGCACTTGCCACTTGCGAAAAATTGAAATAACTTGAACGGGCGGCCATGTGAAGGATCAAAGCCCACTCGATCAACTGCAGAATGAAGAGGCGCAAACTGAGCCACGACCATTTTCTCATGAGAAGGGTCGACGACTTCACGCCCAGCATTTCCTGAAGCTGAAACATATTGTTTTTCTCTTCGATTTCTACCACTTTTTTCACTAATGAAGAAAGAAGCACCGGGTTGAAGATCAACTGAAACAAAAAGTAGGCGTCTAAAAGGGAGAAAAGGGGATAGATTTCCTCTGTAAAAGAATTTGTAAAGCCAATGACACCCAAGATGGGGACGTGAACACAAAGCATGAGAAAAAGAAGAGCGTAGAGGCCCAAGCCTTTATATTTTCTCGATTCCATACTAGTCAATGGACCTGCCCTCCTTTTGCGTATCCTGAATAAACAAAGCCTCCAAGCTTTCCCGCTCTTCTTCGATGCGGTAAATGTCAACATGAGGACTTAGGGCGCGTACCGCCTTCGCCACCTCGCGATCGGAGGGGTGATTCAAGATCAATCGGTCGCCGCGAATCCTGCATCGTTGTGAAGAAAGTACCTCCGCCGCCTTTTCATTGTCCGACGTGCGGATGGAGAGAATCGGCGGGTGAAGGCGCCGATAGTTTTCCAAGGTGCCGTCGTAGATCAAGTGCCCCTGTTGAAGCATGGCGATGTGGGTGGCGATTTTTTCCACCTCGTCGAGAATGTGGGATGAAATTAAAATCGTGGTATTCTTTTCCTCCGCCAATTGAAGAAAGAGTCGGCGCATGTCCAAGGTGCCCACGGGATCCAGGCCATTGATAGGCTCATCCAGAATTAAAAGCTTCGGTTCGCCGATGATGGCCATGGCGATGCCCAAACGCTGCTTCATGCCAAGAGAATAAGTTCGCACCTTTTCGTTTGCCTTTGTCTCTAGGCCCACGGCTTCCAAAGCCGGGAGAATATGCTTTTTGTCGATGCCCTTTAAGGTGCAGAGAATGGAAAGATTCTCATGTCCCGTGAGATGATCGTAATAGGCGGGGCGCTCGATCAATGCGCCCAGCTTGCGATTGAGGATCTTTTGGTTTTTCGGCGTCACCTTCTCGCCGAAAAGGACCATGTCGCCAACCTCCGGTTCGATAAGGCCTAAAATGGCTTTCATCAATGTGGATTTTCCGGCGCCGTTGGGGCCGATCAAGCCGTAAATGGCGCCGGCAGGCAAATCGAAATGATCCACGTCCAATACCTTTTTGCCGTTATAAGTTTTGCTTAGATTTTCGATGGTTAAGAGTTTATTCATAGAAGCCTCCTTTTGCTATCATTGTAAAAAGCGAAGCTCACGAAACCATGGACAGCAGATCACTTTTAGATCACAAACGAGGAAGGTGCCGCCCGCTATGGTAAAATGATGGCGAAAGGGGCAGTGGCAGATGAATAAAAAAGAACCGATTATTTTAATCGTAGACGATGAAAAATCCCTGTTGGACCATTTGGAAGCCTACCTGCGTAAGGCGGGCTATACCTCCGTGAAGACGGCGTCGAATCTGGCTCAGGCACGCTTTCAACTGGCCAATCACCAAGTGGATCTCATGATTTTGGATCTCATGCTGCCCGACGGAAGCGGCATGGATTTGTTGAGGGCCGTACGTAAGCAATCACATATTCCGGTGATCATCTTATCGGCTCTAGACGGCATCGACGACAGGCGGGAGGGCTTCGAAGCGGAAGCGGACGATTACATCGTGAAGCCCTTTCTCGCAGAAGACCTCTTGTGGCGGGTGGAGGCCGTGTTGCGCAGAAGCTTCCGGGAAGAGAGGGAAGGCCCCGTGGATTTAAACGGCGCCCTCTTCGATCCGGCGAAGGGCACGATTATCAAAGAAGGCGGGGAAGAGAAACTCACGGCGAAGCAGTACAAAATCCTGGCCCTTCTCGCCAATCATTTAAACCGCATCGTCTCCATCGACCAAATCATCGACGCCGTATGGGAAGAAACCTTCGGCTACGAAAACACACTCATCACCCATATCTACCGCCTGCGGGAAAAATTGGAAGACGATCCCTCCAATCCCACCCGCCTGGTGACGGTAAAGGGCTTGGGCTATAAGCTCATCGGAAAGCAGTAGAGGCTTCATTATGTTTCAGTTTATTTTAAAAAAATTACGCCGCTTCTTTTTGTTTACCGTGGCACTGTTCTTCGTCCTCGTCTTTCTCATCCTAATTATTCTCTACATCAACTACAATATGAGAAAGCAGTACACCACCCCAAGCGTTGCCTACGACTACATTATGGAAAATAAAAGTGACGACCTTTTTTTTGGCGAAAAGAATCGCCGCTTTCTAGAAGAAAACGGCTTGTGGGCCATACGCATCGACGAAGAGGGAAAAGTGGCGGAGTCTTGGAGAAAGCCGCCTGAAGTGCCCGAATACTACAAGATGACGGATGTGGCCCGCTTCACGCGATTTTATTTAAAGGATTATCCGGTGCTCACCTATGTGGTGGGGGACGAGCTGTTGGTCTTCGGCTATCCCAAGGGTTCCCTGGACAAGTTGCCCTTTAATTATTACAGTGTGGAACAATTGCTCTTAAACGTGGACTTGGCTCTTCTGTTTCTTTTTGGTTATCTCGTTTTCGTCTTTTTTATGTACCGCAAAGAGCGGGCCAATCTTTATAAAAACCTGAATCCGCTGCAAGATGCCTTGGATAATATCTATGCCGACGACTATGTACCTTTGGAGGAGACCGGGCAATTAAAGGAAGTGTCCCACGCGGTCAACGACGCCAATGCCCGCTATGTGCAGCTGAGCAAAAGCCAGAGCCAATGGATTCGAGGCATCAGCCATGACGTGCGCACGCCTCTTTCTAAACTTAGCTGGGGGCTGAATGATTTAAAGGACGAGTCCAATAAGGATGCGGTGGCGACCATGGAAGAAGAGATCATGCGCATCAGCAAAACCATTCAGGACCTGAACGACACCACGCGCCTTCAAAGCTTAAGAGACGACCGATTCACTTTTCAAAATCCTGCGCCTATTCTCAGGAAAATCATCGTCGCTCATCTGAACGAACACGAGGATCGAAGCATTTTATTCGACAATCAGTTAAGTGAAGACACGAAGATCCATATGGACAGCCACCTCTTCGCCCGCATGATCGACAATGTGATCAGAAACAGCATCATGTATCAATCGGGAGACATTCACGTGGAATGTTGTGAAGAAGAGAATAATGTCCGTATGACCATCCGGGATCAAGGCGGCGGCGTGAAAAAAGAGGTGCTGGATCGCCTGGAAGCTTCGGATTCGACTTCCGTTTCCGTTCACGGCATGGGGCTTTTGATTTCGAAGCAAATTTGCAGCTTGCACAGAGGCGTGATGAAGGCGGCAAATAAAGACGGCGGTTTTCGGGTGGACTTTTCTTTCCCGAAGGGGGCCGGCGAATGAGGGGCCGCGTATATTGACAGCTTTACTCACTCTTGATAACATGGTAAAGGATTTAAGGAGGTACGGATAAATGAAAGTTTCTATAATCATGGGCAGCTACAGCGACAAAGACATCGCCTTTGACGTGATCGGCGCCTTAAAAATGCTCGCAATTCCCTACGACGTGGTCGTTTACAGCGCGCATAGAACGCCCAACGAGGTGGTGGACCACGTAAAAAAACAAGAAGAAGAAGGCACGGAAGTGTTTATTTCCATTGCGGGAAAAGCCGCCCACTTAGGCGGGGTCATCGCCGCGCACACGACGCGTCCGGTGATCGGCGTGCCGGGTAAAACCTCTGTCGCAGGCGGGATGGATTCCCTTCTTTCCACGGTACAAATGCCTTCCGGCGTGCCCGTGGCCACCGTCGCCATTAACGGGGGAAAGAACGCCGGTATTTTGGCGGCACAAATTCTTTCCGTCGGCGATTCGGCCATTAAGGAACGGCTCCTGGCCTACAAAAAGCAATTACAAGATGAAGTGGCTGAAATGAACAAAAAATTGGAGGCTGATCTTCGTGCCTAAAATGAAAAGCGATGTAGAAATTGCACGGGAGGCCCATCTGGATGAAATCCAAGCGATTGCCGAACGCCTGAATATTCCGAAAGATAAATTAAAACCCTACGGCCGCTACATGGCAAAGATCGAAGGGCGCGCCTTTGAAGATCACGACGAGGCGCGGGGCAAGCTCGTCCTCGTCACAGCCATTAACCCGACGCCTGCGGGAGAAGGCAAGACCACTACAAACATCGGCCTCGCCATGGCCATGGATAAGATGGGAAAGTCCACCATCAGCACATTGCGGGAACCGAGCCTGGGGCCGGTCTTCGGCATTAAGGGCGGCGCGGCCGGGGGCGGCTATGCACAGGTCCTTCCCATGGACGACATTAACCTCCACTTTACCGGCGACTTTCACGCCATTACCAGCGCCAACAATTTAATCGCCGCGGCCATTGACAACCACATTCACCAAGGAAACGAACTGGGCATCGATCCGAAAAAAATCTCCTTTAAGCGCGTCTTGGATATGAACGACCGCGCCCTTCGGGAAGTGATCGTGGCCATGGGTCCGAAGAAAAACGGCGTCATTCGTCAAGACGGCTTCGACATTACCGTGGCTTCGGAAATCATGGCGATCCTGTGCCTGGCTCGAGATTTGGAAGATTTCAAAGCCCGGGTCGGTCGAATCATCATCGGGTATACCTACGACGACAAGCCCGTTTACGTCAAGGACCTTGAAGTGGCCGGTGCCGTCACCATGCTTATGAAAGATGCAATTTTGCCGAATTTGGTCCAAACCATCGAAAACACGCCGGCGATTATTCACGGCGGCCCCTTCGCCAACATCGCCCACGGCTGCAACTCCATTATCGCCACGGAAACGGCCCTGCATTTGGCCGATTACACCATTACGGAAGCGGGCTTCGGTGCCGATCTCGGTGCGGAAAAGTTTTTGGATATCGCGGCGCCTGAAGCGGGCTTTACCCCGGACTGTATCGTGGTCGTCGCCACGGTGCGCGCCCTGAAATACAACGGCGGCGTTGCCGTGAAGGATTTGGGCGAAGAAGACGTGGACGCATTGAAAGCGGGCTTTGTGAACTTAAAGCGCCACGTACAAAACATGAAGAGCTACGGCGTGCCCGTGGTCATCGCCATCAATAAATTCCCCACGGATACGGAAGCGGAGCTTAAAACCATCGACGAATTGGCGGTTGGCCTGGGCGTCGACGTGGCCCTTTCCGATGTATTCAGCAAGGGATCCGAAGGCGGCATGGAGCTCGCCGAAAAAGTCGTGGCTCTTTGCGAAGCGCCTAATAGCTACGCGCCCCTCTACGACACAAATCTGCCCGTGGAGGAAAAAATCGAAATTATTTCGAAGAAGATTTACGGCGCGAAAGACGTCGTCTATTCCGACGACGCCCTCGCCATGATCGAGCGCATTAAAAAGCTCGGCCGGGATAAGCTGCCCGTGTGCATGGCAAAGACCCAAATGTCCTTTACCGACGATCCCACAAAGCTGGGCGCTCCGGAAGATTTTACCATTCACATTCGAGACATTCGCCTGTCCAACGGCGCGGGCTTTATCGTGGCCCTTACCGGCGCGGTCATGACCATGCCGGGTCTGCCGAAAGTTCCCGCCGCCAACGGCATGGACATCGACGCCCACGGCGTCATTACAGGCCTTTCATAAGGGGTGACTATGAACTATTCTTCAAAAATACAAAATGATAGCATGGATGCGCTGTTTGAAGCCATTTTATCCTTGGAAAACAAAGAAGAGTGCTACCGTTTTTTCGAAGACATTTGCACCATCAAAGAATTAAAAGCCATTTCCCAACGCCTGGAAGTGGTAAAACTGTTGGTTTCCGACCAAACCTACCACGCCATTGAAAAGCAGACCGGCGCCTCCACGGCGACGATCAGCCGAATCAATCGCGCCCTAAACTACGGTGCCGACGGCTACAATTTGGTTTTAAAGCGACTGGGCTATTTAGACGAGAAGAAAGACGAAGAAGAAGAGAAATAAAAAAAATCGGATCCCGCGGGGTCCGATTTTTTCATGAAAAAACCTATTTAGTTTTTAATTTGTCGATGATTTCTTTTTCCGGCGTCACCGCCACCGTGGAAAAGTCCGTGTAGAGGACGAGACCCGGCTGATTGGAAGGATGGCGGCGTATAAATTGCCGCTTCGTATAGTCCACGTCTACGTGGGCGGATTGACGGGCGCGGCTGTAGTAGGCGGCCAGGGCGGCGCCTTCGTAAATCGTGGCCTCGCCCACGTCTTCGCCCTCGGTTTTTACGATGACGTGACTGCCGGGGCCGTTTTTCACGTGGAACCAGAGATCGTCCTTTCTCGCAAATTTCAGGGTGAGTTCCTGATTTTGGCGGTTGTTTCTGCCCACGTACATGGCAAAGCCTTCAGAGGAAGTGAAGGTCAGGTACTCGGGTTCTTTCTTTTTCTTTTTTTTGTTTTCCCTGTGGCCTTTGTACTTTTTCTTCAGGAAATCTTCACGAAACTCTTCCTGAATGGCGTCCACCTCGTCGATGGATTCGGCATCGTCGAGATTGTAGAGCATGGCATCCAAATAGCGAATGGTGTTTCGGTTTTTCTCGATGCGGCCGGCCAAAAGCTTTTCCGCGTGTTTTAATTTCGTGTACTTTTTATAGTAGCGGGCCGCATTTTGAATGCCGTCTTTCGTCTCGTCCAGGGGAATCGTCAGGGGATTCATATCGTCGTAAAAATTTTCCAAAGTGACTTCCCCAGCGCCGCGCTGGATTTTCCACGCGTTGGAAGAGATTAAATCGCCGTAGACCTTGTATTTTTGGCGGTCTTTCGCATCCCGCAGTTCAAATTCCATTTTTTCCTGCTTATGAAGGGCCCTCTCTAAATGGTTTTTGATCTGCTTGTTCAGATTTTGGCTCTTTTGTCGCACCCTGTCTTCCAGGACCCGGGCGGAGAAGGTGTGGTCAAGAAGCGCCGAAGGCCCGTCGTAAAACGTCTTGCTCTCCTCCGGGTAGTGAGTTAAATTTACGGCGGAAAAGGCGATAATGTGGCCGGCGTCTGAAATGCTTTGTGGCCGGAAATCCGATGCGGCGATTTCGGAAAAAAGGGAGTGAAAGGCGCCGTACAAATCTTCAGACGAAAAAAGCTTCACGGGATCTTTGTCGCTTCCCCCGGCTCGGTAGGCGATTTCTCTGGCAATAAGAGGCGAGACGCCTAAATAGTTGCGAATAAAAAAGTTTTTCAGAGACATGCCTTCGCTTTCGTGGAGCCGCGCCATAAAAACTTCCTTCGTCTCCTTCAGGGGATTGGTCCTGTCCACAATGCCCTCCAAAGTGTAGCTTCCCCCCGGAAGCACTTCCCGCACGCGGCTCATGGAGCGATTGATGCGCTTTAAGGCGTCGAGAATGGTATTGTTTTCGTCGAGAAGAATAATATTGGAGTAGCGGCCCATCATTTCGATGACCAGCGTCTTTTCCACGCGGTCGAAAAGCTCGTTGAAACCGTCGACTTTGATTTTTATAATGCGGTCCATTTCCACCTGCTCGATGGCCGAAATAGTGGCCGATTCCAAATGCTTTCTGAGGAGCATGCAAAAAGCCGGCGGCGTTTGAGGATTTTTGAATTTTTTCTCCGTAATATAGGCGCAGGGATTGTTCGCAGAAGCGGAAAGCAAGAGGCTCCCCCGATCCGTCTTGCTCCTGAGATTTAAGACCAAGGTATCGTCTTGGGGCTGGTAGATCTTGTCGATCTTACCGCCGGTAAAGCGACTGTCTAATTCCTCGGCCACCGCCTTTGTCATCGTTCCGTCGTAACTCAATGAATACCTCCCTTTCTGTCTTCGGGTCGTATCATGTATAATACCATAGAGGAGGCGTCTATGAACAGTATGACGGGCTTCGGCTCAAGTGAAATCGTCAAAGACGGCGTGAAGCTGAACGTGACGGTAAAATCGGTGAATCATAAAAATTTGGATATTCGGATCAAGGGGTTGGCGGAAGCGCCCGCCTTGGAGCAAATGGTGAAATCCGCCATTGCTAAAGGGGCGAAGCGGGGCCACTTCGACGTGTTTGTGCGCACGGAAGGGGAGTCGAATACGGATCTTCGTTTTGATGCGGAGGCCTACGCCTTTTACGAACGAATTTTGCGGGAAAAGGGCGCAGCCCGGCCCGCGGAAGTGGCCTGGCTTTTGGAGCGACCCGGCGTCATTAAGCAGGGAACAGACGAGGCCCTCGATCTTGACGAAGCGTTATTAAAGGAGGCCTTCCATGGGGCCTTTTCGGATCTACGCGCCATGCGTGAAAAAGAAGGCGCGAATTTAAAGCAGGTTTTGGAAACGAACCTGGCAAAGCTCGCTGCCTACGTCGAAGCGATTCAAGCGGCGGCCGCGGATGAAAAGGCGGAAGAAAAAGAGGCATTCAGTATGCGGGTGAAAGAAATCATGGCAGAATACGAATTGGATCTTCCTCGATTTTCCACGGAGCTTGCCCTGCTCTACGAAAAAATGTCCATCGAAGAAGAAATTGCGCGTCTGATTTCTCACATAGACCAATTTAATGTTATAATGAACGGTAAAGGTTCTGTCGGTCGACGTTTGGATTTTCTCTTGCAGGAAATGTTCAGAGAAGCCAATACGATCGCCAGCAAATCCAGACATTTGGGGATTTTACACGACATTGTGGAAGTAAAGACCCTCATCGATCATTTACGGGAACAAGTTGCAAATATAGAGTAAAAAGACAAGGCGGGTGTCAGGTGTCAAAAGGATTTTTATTGGTACTTTCCGGTCCATCAGGTAGCGGCAAAGGTACCGTCAGCGAAGCCTTAATGGCGAAAAATCACGAAGTGAAATTTTCCACCTCGGTGACCACGAGAAAACCGAGATCAATGGAAGTCGACGGAGAAAACTACTTCTTTAAGACGGAAGAAGAATTTAAGGACATGGTGAAAAACGACGAACTCTTGGAGTATGCCCACGTACACACGAATTACTACGGCACGCCCAAGGAATTTGTATTTCAGGAAATTGAAAAGGGCGAAATCGTCTTATTGGAAATCGACGTGCAGGGCGCCCTTCAAATTAAGGACAAATACAAAGAAGCCGTGTTTATTTTCCTCCTTCCTCCCACCATGGAAGAGCTGAAACACCGAATTGTCAGCCGCGGCACCGAAAGTGAAAAAGACATTGAAACCCGCTTTGCCAATGCCTTTAAGGAACTGGACTTTGTCGGAAAATACGACTATTTCGTCGTCAACGACAAGGTGGATCAGGCGGTAAAGGACATCGAAAACATTATTGCAGCGGAAAAACTTCGGGTGAAACGATACAAGAACATTAAAAAAGATATTGTAGACAGAAAGGCGATACGATGAATATTTTATCATTTGGCGAAATTTCGAAAATTACCAATAGCCGCTACGCGTTGGCGACCTTGGTTTCCAACCGCGCCAGGGAATTGGTAGACGGCGAAGAGGCTTTAATCGATACGGATCTGGAAAACCCCGTGTCCATTTCTCTGGAAGAAATTAACCAAGGCGCCGTGAAATTTACGAGCAAAGAACGCTTTGAAGCGATCATGGAAGAAAAAGCTCGCCGCGAAGAGGCACTTCAGAGAGAGCTTGCCATGGTCGAAGAGGAGGAAGCGGTCGATGAAGAATAAACACGTTCTTCTCGGCGTCACCGGCGGCATCGCTGCCTACAAGGCGCCGGCCATCGTGAGCCGATTAAAAAAACTTGGCATGGAAGTGAAAGTGGTGATGACGGAAGCTGCTACAAAATTTGTCACCCCCCTTACCTTTCAGACCATGAGCAATGAAGTCGTTCACGTGGATATGTTCGATCAATTGAACAATATGGATGTGGAACACATTGCGCTGGCCAAGTGGGCCGATGTCATGGTGATCGCGCCGGCGACGGCAAACACCATGGCCAAATTAGCCTACGGCATCGCCGACAACATGCTCACCACCGTGGCTCTGGCCACGACGGCGCCCATTCTCATCGCCCCGGCAATGAACACGCAGATGCTCCGGGCCGATGCGACCCAAGAGGCTCTGAAAGTTTTAAAAAACCGCAAGCAGTATGAGATTCTTCCCACGGCGGAAGGACTCCTGGCCTGCCAAGACGTAGGCGAAGGGAAGATGCTCGAGCCGGAAGACATCGTGGATTACATCCTCATGGCCTTAACGGAGAAGACCATGGCCGGCGTGGATCTCACCGTAACGGCGGGGCCCACGAAGGAACGCATGGATCCCGTGCGCTTTTTGAGCAATCACAGCACGGGGAAAATGGGCTATGCCATCGCACAGGAGGCGGCAGCACGAGGTGCGAAGGTACATTTAATTTCGGGCCCGAGCCATTTAAACGTGCCGAAGGGCGTGGACTTTATTCCCGTAGAATCCACCGAGGATATGTTTAAGGCCGTGGAAGCGAAGTTTGACGATACCGACGTGCTGATTAAATCGGCGGCGCCCAGTGACTACAAGCCCAAGACCTATGCCGCTGAAAAGATCAAGAAGCGGGAGGGCGGCCTTATGGCCGTAGAATTTTCGCCGAATCCGGACATCGCCAAACACTTCGGCGCCATGAAGGGCGATCGGGTCATCGTAGGCTTTGCCGCGGAAAGCCATAATATGGCGGACTACGCGAAGAAGAAATTGAAAGAGAAGAACTTTAATTTTATCGTGGCCAATAACATTACCGAAGCCAAGGCAGGTTTCGGCAGCGACACGAACCACGTGCACATTTTTTCCGCAGACGGCACCGACGAAGAATTGCCCATGATGGATAAAAGTGATTTGGCCGCCGCCATATTGGACCGGGTAGAGAGAGACCTGAAAAGCTAGAACATTCTAGCTTTTTTTGTATTATAGGGAGCGACTATGATTGTAGATGTGTATTTAGACAAGGCCTTGCCGCAAATCGATCAACTCTATTCCTATGCCTACGGCGGCGAGGATGCGGCCATTGTGGGCAAGCGCGTCATCGTTCCCTTCGGTCGCGGAAACAAGCCGGAGACGGCGGTGGTTTTAAGAATCGGCAAGGACGAAGGCAAGAAATTGAAATCCGTGATCCAGGTCCTGGACAGGCGACCCATACTGACGGAATCCGCCATCGCCCTGGGCATGAAAATGCGAGAGATCTTCGTCACATCCTATGTGCAGGCCTTTCAACCCCTCCTTCCGAAATATGTCTTAGGCGGCGTGGAAGAGGTAGCGGTAAAATTAATTGACGACGAGGAAGTGGCGGGTATTTTTCAAGGCGCGGAGGCCCTTGCGACGGAGAAAATTCCCACAGACAAGTTGGATCGTCTGATCGAGGCGAAGAAAGTCGCCGTTCGCTTTCGCGGCACACAGCCGGTGAAGAAAAGAGTGGTGGAAAAATACGTCGCCTCCGGCGATTACGACGGACCCATGACCGAAAAACAGGCCCTTGTCTTCGATCTATTGAAAAATTCTCCGCCTCTTTCAAAGGCCGAGATCACCAAAAGGACCGGGCTCTCCGCGAGTCCTGTTGACAGCTTAATCAAGCGAGGCGCCGTCGCCCCGGCGGATCCCGATGCCGCGATTCCGGACAGAGCGCCGGTTTTGCGAGAGGATCAGGTCAAGGCCATCGAATCCATCGCCGAGTCCAAGCGCCCCGTCCATCTCCTCTACGGCAAGACGGGAAGCGGCAAGACGGAAGTCTACATGCAATTGGCTCAGCGCGCCATGGATGAAGGGAAGTCGTCTTTGATCATCGTTCCGGAAATCGGCCTGGCCACACAAATGGTTCACCGCCTGTCGACCCGCTTTCCCGGGAAGGTGGACATCCTGCATTCTCGCCGCTCCGAAGGGGAAAAGGCCGCAGCCTGGATACGACTGAAAGAAGAGCCGGGGCGCATCGTCGTCGGCGCACGGTCGGCGGTGTTTTCCCCCGTGCCCGAGCTGGGCTATATTTTTATCGACGAGGAACAGGAAGAGAGTTACGACTACCGGGAAGGCCTTCGCTACAATGTGCGGGACGTGGCGGAAATGCGCGTGCGCTTTGAAGGCGGCAAGGTGGTTTACGGCTCGGCGACCCCTTCGGTGATTACCTACGCCCGCTGCGGTGAAGATGTGGAGCTTCACCGATTGGTGGGGGATCCGAAAAAAACGGAGGCATCGCCGGTGGAGATCGTGGACATGCGGGAAGAGCTCTTTAAGGGCAATGTGGAAATCCTCTCCGAGCGCATGGTGGAAGGCCTTGAGGAAGCCTTAAAGGCGAAGAAACAGGCCATACTTTTCATTAATCGCCGGGGCTACAGCCAATTCGTGAGCTGCCGAAGCTGCGGCCACGTCATCGAATGCGACGCATGCGATATTTCCATGGTCTATCACAGACGAACCCACCGCCTCCACTGCCACTACTGCGGCAGAACCAAGCCCATGCCGAGAACCTGCCCCATCTGCGGCAGTGAGTACTTAAAACAGTTCGGCATCGGCACGGAGCAGGTGGAGTCTTGGATAAAAAATAAATTCCCGGAGGCCCGGGTCTATCGCATGGATAAAGATACCATGGCGCAAAAGGGAAATTACGAGAAGGTCTACGAAGCCATGAACGAAAAAAAGGTAGACATTCTCGTAGGCACGCAAATGCTCGCCAAGGGCTTTGACTTTGAAAATGTGGTCTTTGTCGGCGTCGTGGCGGCGGATTTGTCCCTTTTCGTCTCCGACTACAAGGCCCAGGAAAAAACCTACCAGCTCCTGACCCAAGTGGCGGGCAGGGCCGGCCGGGGAAAACACAAAGGCCGCGCCGTGATCCAAACCTACAATCCCGAAAATTACAGCATCCAATACGCGAAAGAGCGAAGTTACGAGCCCTTTTTTCACCGGGAATTGGAGGAGCGCAAGCGCTTCTTGTATCCGCCCTATGTGCACTTAGTGAAGATTCACATTCGGGGCACCGGGGACGTGGATCAGGTGGCATTGAACTGGAAAAAAACCCTGGAGGCCATCAACAAACACGAGCAGTTTGACATGCTCGTGGCCAATCCCGTGGAGCAGCCGAAAATTAAAAATAAAAGACATGTGTCGATTTTGGCAAAAGTCTGGCCAAAGGAATTTCGGCCTCTATTAAAGGCTTTAAAACGGGTATTGATGTATTACTACCGTACGCAAGCGGAAAAAGAGATTACCATAAGCATAGAAATAGACGGATAAAGTGAAAGAGAAGGAAGTGAAGAATGGCTAAATTACAAATTCGCATCGACGGCGATCCCATATTGCGCAAAAAGTCCCGAAAGGTGGAGGTTATCGACGAGGATCTCTATCGCCTCATCGACGATATGTACGAAACCATGTACGAGGCTCAGGGCGTGGGCCTGGCCGCCGTGCAAATCGGAAAATTAAAACAACTCATCGTCATCGACGATTACGAAGGTACGAAGATCGTGCTCATTAATCCCGAACGTGTAGCGGAAGAAGGGTCGTCTGAGGCTTTGGAAGGCTGCTTAAGCGTCCCGGAACGCGTCGGCAAGGTGAAACGCTTTGAAAAGATCAAAATCAACTACACCGACCGCGACGGGGAAGAGAAGACCTTGGAAGCGGAAGATTTTCTCGCCCGAATCATCCAACACGAAATGGACCATTTAGAGGGGATTCTCTACACGGATCTGACCGATGAAATGTACGATGTCGAAGGGTCGAAAGAGAGCGAGGCGGAGTAATGAAAGCGGTCTTTTTCGGCACGCCTGATTTTGCCGTGCCCACACTGAATGCCTTAAACGAATTCTGCGACGTCACCTTGGTCGTGACCCGAGAAGATAAGAAAAAAGGCCGCGGGAAAAAGCTCTTGCCCACGCCGGTGAAGATCCGCGCCGAAGCCTTGGGCATCGAGGTCTTTCAGCCCCATAGTTGCAACACGGAAGAAGCACTGGAAAAACTGAGAGCCCAGGAAGCGGATCTTTTCGTCGTCGTGGCTTACGGACAAATTCTGTCAGAAGACGTGCTGGCTCTACCGAAGAAACACATCGTGAACGTCCACAGTTCCCTGCTCCCGAAGTATCGGGGCGCGGCGCCTATGCAGTGGGCCATTCTTAACGGCGATGAAGAAACCGGCGTGAGCCTCATGAAAGTGGAAGCGGGACTGGACAGCGGCGCTGTCTATGATGTGAAAAGAACACCGATCGGCGACAAAAACTTCGGCGTCATTCACGACGAATTGGCGGATTTCGGTGCGGATTTGATCCGAGAATTTGTTTCTGATCTTGAAAAAGGAACCGTCACCTTTACGGAACAGGACCACGATGCGGCCACCTATGCGGCGAAAATCGACGACGAGCTTTTGGCTCTACACGCCGACGAGCTGACGGCGAAGGATTTTGTACGAAAAATTCGCGCCTTCTCGCCGGAGCCCGGCGCCCATTTCCTCTTTCGGGGCGAGCGCCTGAAGGTCTACGATGGCGAAGTAAGCGACGAAAAGGTACCGACAGGTCAATATAAAGCGACAAAAAAGAAGCTGTGGATCGGAACCAAAGACGGCTCCGTCTTATTAAAGGAAATCCAACGTCCCGGCAAAAAACGCATGGCCATCGGCTCTTACCTTGCCGGTGCCCACTTGGATGAGAAGGGAGAAATCTAATGTACGGCATGTACTATAATTGGGATTACTTGATTTATATTCTTCCCGGCTTTCTCTTGGCTCTTTACGCCCAATCGAAAATCAAGACAAATTTCGACAAATACAGCCGCGTCACCAATCGCGAAGGCCTTACCGGCCGCTCCGTGGCAGAAATGATTTTGAGAGGCCACGGCATTTACGACGTGCGAGTGGACCGCGTGCGGGGAAGCTTAACCGACCACTACGATCCGACACAAAAGGTGCTGCGCCTGTCCGATCCGGTCTACGATTCCACATCCATCGCGGCCCTGGGAATCGCCGCCCACGAATGCGGCCACGCCATTCAACACAACGAGTCCTATGCGCCCCTTAAATTCAGAAACGCCATCGTGCCTGCGGCAAATTTGGGATCAAATCTATCTTTTCTGTTTATTTTAATCGGCCTGTTTGCCTTTGAACCGTTGATGAAATTAGGCATCGCCCTTTTTGCCATTACCGTCTTGTTTCAATTGATGACACTTCCCGTGGAATACGACGCCAGTCGCCGGGCCAAGGCCATATTAGCCGACGGCGTCTTATCCGGAGAAGAAATGGTGGGCGTGGAGCGCATTCTTTCCGCAGCGGCCCTCACCTATGTTGCGAGCCTGCTCACGGCCATCGGCACCTTGCTGAGATTTATTTCTCTGGGAAGGAGACGGGACTGATGCGAAATCCCCGTTTTCTCGCCCTCACCACACTGGAGAAAGTGGAAAACGGCGCCTTTATTCAAGACGCCTTCAATCCCAAGGGACTTAAAGAGGCGGACCGCAACCTGGCGGAGACCATCGTCTACGGCACGGTGCAAAACAAATTATTTTTGGATTACGTGATCCGACGCTTCGTGAAAAAGCCGGAAAAATTGGATCAAAACATCCGCCAACTCCTGCGCATGGCCCTCTATCAAATGCACTTTCTGGACCGGGTGCCGGATCATGCCATCGTCAATGAAACCGTAAAGATGGCAAAGGTCATCTCGAATGTAGGCGCCTCAGGACTTGTAAACGGTGTATTGAGGCAAGTGATTCGGGAAGGAGACGAGGCCTTTGAGGTTCATGTCGACGACGAAGTGCGGCGTCTCGCCGTCACTTATAGTTTCCCGGAAGAATGGGTGCGCTATTTTGAGCGCCTTTTAAAAGACGAAACGGAAGCCTTTTTGAAATCCACCTTCGATCCGGCGCCTTTAACACTGCGTCCGGTCTCCGTGGATGCCGAGGCGCTGATCGGAGAGCTTGAGGAAGAAGGATTTGCCTGCGAGAGCATAAAGCCCCGTCCCGCCGTCGTCGTAAAACATCCCAGAGGTCTTTTTGAAACCGAGGCCTACAAAGAGGGACGCTTTTACGTTCAGGATGCGGCGTCTCAGGCGGTGGTCTCATTATTTACAACCGATAAAGAAGCGCAGGCCATGGACCTTTGTGCCGCGCCCGGCGGGAAGAGCTTTCAAATGGCGGAAATTTTTTCTCATGTGGACGCCTTCGACGCTTCAGCCGAGCGCCTGGTGCGCATGGAAGAAAACATCCGTCGCTTGGGATATAAAAATATCGCGACGGCGGTGCGGGACGGAAAAACGCCCCTGCCGAAGAAAAAATACGACCGCATTTTGGTGGACGCGCCCTGCACGGGCCTGGGCCTGATCCGGAGAAAACCCGAGATCAAGTACCGCGTCGGATATGACGATGTGCTTCAGCTGGCCCGGGTACAACGGCTCTTGCTGGAAAATGCCTACGACGCGTTAAACGACGGCGGCGAGTTGGTGTACAGCACCTGCAGCGTCACCGTGGAAGAAAATGAAGGCGTGCTCCATTCCTTCTTGTCGGATCATCCGGAGTGTCGATTAAAGGAAAAGGGAACGCGCTACTGGCCCCACCGCCACGGTACCGACGGGTTTACCATGGCCTGTATCGTAAGAAAGGATGCCTAATGCATTGGATGGAAATGACGCCTGAGGAATTAAAGGCCTACGTCGCCGGCTTCGGCGAAAAAAGTTTTCGCGCAACGCAACTCTTCGAAGGCATTCACGGTCAACGAAAGGCCCTCGAAGAGCTTTCGAATGTTCCGGATTCTCTGAAAAATGCCCTTCCTGCGCCTCTTCGCGGCGCCAAAATCGTGAAGCGCCTGGCGTCGAAGCTGGACGAGACAAAGAAGTACCTCTACGAAATGGAAGACGGCGAGATCGTCGAAGGGGTTTTGATGAAATACCATTACGGCTACAGCCTGTGCGTATCGACGCAAGTCGGTTGCCGCATGGGGTGTAGCTTTTGCGTGTCCACACTCAAGGGCCGCATTCGCGATCTCACGCCCTACGAAATGCTTTCACAGATCTATGCCGTGGAAGAAAATGAAGAGATTTCCGTGGGGAACATCATCCTCATGGGAAGCGGCGAACCTTTGGACAATTACGACAATGTGTTGCGCTTTTTGAAACTTCTCCACGAGCCCAAGGGAAAAAACATGAGCTACCGCTCCATGACCATATCTACATGCGGACTCGTCGACGGCATCGGCCGTTTGGCGAAGGAAGGTCTGCCCGTTAATTTGGCCATAAGCCTTCACGAGACGGATCAATCGGCCAGGGAGGCACTGATGCCCGTCGCCAACAGCTATAATTTAGACGAACTTTTTTCCGCCCTCAGGGATTATTGCGACGAGACGAAACAGCGGATCACTTTGGAATACACATTGATTCAGGGGAAAAATGATCAGCCGAGAAACATTCGCGAGATGAAAGCCCTTACCAAGGGCCTTCCCTGTCACGTGAACTTGATCGCCCTAAACGACACGGCCCATTTCGCAGAGAAAAAACCGTCAAAAGAACACATCCTGCGCTTTCAACGAGAGTTGTCTCAAAGCGGCGTATCATGTACAATACGTAGAGAATTAGGCAGTGACATACAGGCCAGCTGTGGACAATTAAAAGCGGGTTCTGAAGCCATAAAGACAAGGTGATACTATGATAATTTCTGCATACACCCATATCGGTGGCAGAGAAAACAATGAAGACAGTTACTACGTGGATCCGAAAAAGCGCTTTGCCATTTTAGCCGACGGCATGGGCGGCCACGCGGCGGGGGAAAAGGCCAGCGCGTTGGCCGTGAACCGCTTAAAAGAAGTCCTCTCCGTTCCCGTCGAAAGTGAACGGGAACTTTTGGACCTTTTAAACAACGGCGTGCGAGATGTGAATCAAGAGATTTTCGATCAGTCCGCAGCCCATTTAAAATACCGGGGCATGGGAACCACCTTAAGTTTGATTTATCTGCTTGATGGCAAGCTTTATTATATTAACATCGGCGATTCCAGAATCTACGGTTACGACGACGGTCTCTTTCAAATTTCAAAAGACGACAGCTTCGTCAATTATCTCTTGGATATCGGCGACATCTCCGAAGAAGAGGCCCGCGTCCATCCGAAGAAAAATGTCCTCACAAAGGCCTTGGGCACCACCCAAGGCGTGGATTTCCAAATTCGAAGCCTGGATGCGGATTTAAAATTTATCATCCTCTGTTCCGACGGCCTCTCCGACGTGGTGGAGGGCGCCGAGATTCAAAACGTACTGGAAACGGAAAAGGGCGATATGTCGAAGAAACTGGTGCAAAAAGCCCTGGATGGTGGCGGAAAAGACAACATCACCGTCATCGTACTAGATAAGAGCAGGTGAAGGTATGCAAGGAATGATTTTAGCTGACAGGTACGAATGCCTGAAACGAATCGGAAGCGGCGGCATGGGCGATGTCTACAAGGCCCACGACCGCAGGCTGGACAGAATCGTTGCCATCAAAGTCTTAAAGAGCGAATACAACGAAGATGAAAACTTCATTCGCAAATTCCGCCGAGAATCTTTGGCTGCCGCCAGTATTTCTCACCCAAATATCGTAAGTATCTACGACGTGGGCATGGAAACCGTGGGCGACGAAGACGTCTACTACATCGTCATGGAATACATTGACGGAAAGACGTTAAAAGAATTAATTAAAGAAGAGGGCATGTTAAGCCAGAATCAGGCGTTAAATTACCTGATTCAAATCGCCGAGGCGTTGAAAATCGCCCACAATAAAAACATTATCCATCGGGACATTAAGTCTCAAAACATAATGGTTACTCGGGACAATCGCGTGAAGGTCACGGACTTCGGCATCGCCCGCATGGCGGGAAATGCCACGGTCACCGTCACCAATGCGGTCATGGGAAGCGTCCATTACTTCTCGCCGGAGCAGGCCCGCGGCCAAAAGGTCGATGCCAGAAGCGATATCTACTCCATGGGCATCGTCTTATTCGAAATGCTCACCGGCGACGTGCCCTTTGACTCGGAAAACCCAATTACCGTGGCCTTAATGCACGTTCAAAACGACATTCCCATGCCGTCGGAGCGAAACCCCAGGGTGAGCCCGGAAGTGGACCGCGTCTTTAAGCACATGACGGAGAAAAAACCGTCGGATCGCTATGCCAATGTGAGTTTGATCATCGAAGATGTGAAGGCCATTTTGCTTGGCAAAGTGTACGGCGACCGCGGCCAAACGGCGACCGGAACCACGGTGGTGATTCCTCCGAGCGCAAACCGCCTTCAAAATGATGCGACGGCGCCGAGGGATGCGGTGGGGCCTACGAAGCGAAACACTCGGCCGATCCCGGTGAAAAAGTCGAAGAAAAAGAGCAATCCCCTAGCCACCATCGGCGGGGTCTTGCTGGCCCTATTGCTTCTCTTCGGCCTGGCATTCGGCGGATCGAAGATCAAAGACATGTTAATTTCCAATCAGAAAGATGCGGCAGTGGAAATGATCGACTTAATCGGAAAAGACGTTTCCGAAGCCAAGGACTTCGCCGCCTCAAATAAATTGAATCTGGAAATCGACGAGAAGGAATCGGACGAGGGGATAAAACCCGGCACCATCTTGTCCCAGTCCGTGGACGAAGGGGAAGTCCTTAAGCGAGGGGACCAGTTCTCCGTCGTCATCGCCAAGGAGACGGAAAAAGTAAAGGTCCCCGACCTCGAAAACATGACCATCTCCGAAGCTCAGTCCACTTTAAAGACTGCGGGATTGAATTTAGTCGTGGATAAAACGGAATACAGCGATTCCGTTCCGGCGGATCGAATCATCAGCCAAAAGCCGAAGTCCGAGGAAGAACTTCCCAAGGGCGACAGCGTCCACGTGGTCATGAGCAAGGGCCAAGACGACAAGACGACCATCGTTCCCAATTTAAAAGGCGTTTCCATCGACAAGGCGAGAGCCCTTCTTAAAGAACAGGGTTTGAAGCTGGGCAATGTGGAAGAGCGGGAAGATATTTCCGTCGGTCCCGGCGAAGTCGTATGGCAACAATACAATAGCGGCAATCAAATTAAACAAGGTTCCACTGTGGACATTATCGTAAGCAAACGCGCAGGCAGCGGCGAGTCGAATGAGGAAAACGAAGGCCAAGTCAGCCACAAAAATATTTCCCACCGCATTCCGGATGACGGCGAGACCCACGAAATCGAAGTCGTGGTAGAGTCCGGCGGAAGCGAGCGCGTGGTCAATCACGAAGAAGTCATGGGCGGCTCCTCCGTGTCCTATCCGGTGCAAGGAAGCCCAGGCGACAAGGCATATATGCGCGTCGACGGCAATGTGGTTAAATCGGTGAACTTTTAATGAAAAAGAAGGGTAGAATCACGAAGCTGCTGGGCGGCTTTTACTACGTGGCCGCCGAAGACGGCGAAGTGTACGAAACGCGGGCCCGAGGCATTTTTCGCCATCAGAATCGAAAACCCGTGGTAGGCGATTACGTGGAGCTTTTAATCGACGAGGGGGACAGGCTGAATTCGGTTGAAGAAATTTTGCCGAGAAAAAACAGCCTGCTCCGCCCGCCGGTGGCCAATGTGGATCAAATTTTACTTTTCATCCCTACGGCGAATCCTAAATACAATCTGTATTTGGTGGATAAAATGTTGGCCTACTACGAACAGAAAAACGTCAGCGTCGTTCCCGTCGTATCGAAACAGGACATGGATCCTGAGGAGGCGGATCGCCTGCGCGCCCTTTACGAAGGCTGCGGCTACCGGGTCATGGGCTTGTCGGAGGCCGACGAGGAATCGGTGAATCGACTGAGAGAGATGCTCTATGAAAAGACCACGGTCTTAAGCGGCGTCTCCGGATCGGGGAAGACCACCTTTTTAAACCGTATTTTGAACTTGGATCTGGAAACGGGCACGGTAAGCGAAAAGACCAATCGCGGCAAGCACACGACGCGGCACACGGAGATCTTTACCGGAGAGAAGGGCATGTATCTCTTCGACACGCCCGGGTTTTCCAGCATCGAAATCGACTCCATTGCCTCAGTGGACTTGGACGAGCATTTCAGAGACTTTGTACCTTTTATTCAAGACTGCAAATTTCTGGATTGTCGCCACGTGAAAGAGCCTGGCTGTGCCGTGCGTGGGGCCTACGAAAGCGGCGATTTGGCGAGCAGTCGCTATGAAAATTATTTGCGTTTTTACGAGGAATTAGTAGAAAAGGAGAATGGAAAATGGCGTTAGTGGCACCGTCGATATTATCGGCAGATTTTGCGAAATTAGGTGAAGCCATCACCTTCTTGGACGAGAGAGCGGTGGATTACATTCACATCGATGTAATGGACGGCAAGTACGTGCCGAATCTGACCTTCGGCCCGCCGGTTATCAAGGCCATTCGTCCCTTCACCTCTATTCCCTTCGACGTACATTTGATGATCGAAAAGCCGGAGGATTCCGTGGAAGACTACATCGCCGCCGGCGCTGATCGAATTACATTTCATACCGACGCCACCATTCACGCCCATCGACTGATTCACCGAATAAAAGAAGCGGGAATTAAGGCCGGAATCAGTTTAAACCCGTCTCAAAATCCCGAATCCGTACGCTACCTGCTCGATGATGTGGATCTCGTGCTTTTAATGAGCGTCAATCCCGGCTTCGGCGGTCAATCCTTTATCTCCTCCACCATCGAAAAAGCGAAGCAAGTAAGGGCTATGACCCATCGCGAGGACTTGGAAATCATGGTAGACGGCGGAATCAATGAAACCACCGGCGCCGCCATGGTAGAAGCGGGCTGCGACAGTTTGGTTGCGGGATCGTACATCTTTAAACACGAAGATCCCATGGCTGCCATCGACGCATTAAAACGCCTATGAAGCGGGGATTGATCGTCACCGGCGGGCGGCGTCCGTCGAAGGAATTGCTTGAAAGCGAAATTCACTGGGCCGACGGCATTATCTGCGCCGACGGCGGCTACGACGCCCTGGCCCACGTGCCGGAAAAATTGAAGCTCGTGATCGGCGATTTCGACAGCTCCCATCGCTTGGCGGAACTGAAAGAAAAGCAAGTGCCCATTGAAGTCCTTCCGCCGATGAAAGACGAGACGGACACGGAAATGGCCATGACACGCATGTTGGAATACGGCCCCGATGAAATTCATATTTTGGGCGGCACGGGCAGTCGTTGGGACCACAGTGTGGCGACGATTTTTTCCATGGAAGCCTATCTTGACGAAAATGCAAAGATCACCATGATCGACGAAAACAATCGCCTGCGCATGGTCGAACCGGGCACCTACGCCATCGAAAAGCTTGGCTTTCACTATGTAAGTTTTGTTCCCGTCACCGATGCCATTACCATTTCCACCGAAGGATTTAAATACGAAGTGGACCACTTAAAGCTTTACAGAAAAAAAACCCGCGGCGTCAGCAACGAATTGCTGAAGGACGGGGGTACGGTGACACTACACGAAGGTAAAATGCTCATCATCCATTCGAAAGATGAATAAATAGGCATCTCAGCCAATAAAAAAAGGCCCCGAAGGGCTTCAGAGTGATGACAAAGGGAGGGAGAATCATCCGATTCACCCTTCCTTTTTTTGTGTCATCAAACAGCATTCGCCTCAATTATAGTAAAATAGAGA
>QWCE01001841.1_pt1 | contig 29328 bp, 23 predicted proteins | sample 1972531 | NCBI WGS metagenome assembly QWCE01 (sample SAMN09866716, study PRJNA288562) | Human gut metagenome isolate term4_stool, whole genome shotgun sequencing... | reverse complement strand
TGGAAGACTCGAAAGGAATTATGTTACAAATAGATATTATCTTGAAGACGCGGTATTTGTAGTTGCGCTATCTGGTGATGATGAACTAATAGACAAGATAGAATTTGCAATAAGAAATCCATACTTCCAACCATTTTTTGGAAAGAGATCAAATCCTGTAAATCCAGATATAATTATCAAAACTACAACTGACGATATAGTTACAAGTTTAGAAAAATTAAGATGGCAAGCAAGTAAATTTCATAAACGTGAGTTTAAAGATAAAGAATTTGTAGAATTGGAAGTTTATATCGATGGAGATTTGATAGAGACTTCAAGTTCTAAATTTAGAAAAGACAGAGTAAAATCTTTTTCTCAAAAACATAGACAGTTTGGCTATAGAGGAGAAAAGATTTTTACCATAAGAGTTACAGATGAACATGATGCATTTATGTTCATAGGAGGAGAAGATGTATTTATCAAGAGTTGAAATAGACTATAAAGACGGATTGACATCAAAAGAACTTAATCATCTGGGAGCATTTCATAATTGGGTGGAGCAAAGTTTTCCAAAGGAATTGGAACAAAATAAGAGAAGTAGAAAACTTTGGAGAATTGATAACCTTAATAACAAGTCCTATCTTTTAATTTTAAGCGAAGACAAACCTGATATAAATATGCTTGAAAAGTATGGGGTTAAAGGTACAGGAGAAACGAAAGACTATTCAGAATTTTTAAACTCTTTAGAAAGCGGAGATAGAATGAGGTTTAGAGTCGTGTTAAATACAACAAAATCAATTTCGAATAGAAAATTCGGAAGAGGTAAAGTGGTTCCATTAACATCTGAAGAAAATCAAATTAAATATCTTATAGATAGAAGTGAGAAAAATGGTTTTGAACTTCATCCAGAAGACTTCTATTTAGTAAGAAGCGGATTTGAAAAAGTTTTGAAAAATGGAGAACAAAGACTCGACTTAATCAAGGCTGAATTTCAAGGAGAACTTACAATTATAGATATAGAAAAATTTAAAGATACATTAGTTAGTGGTATAGGAAAGAAAAAAGCCTATGGATTTGGCATGATGACAGTAATACCGATGTAAAATGAAAAAACAAGTAGGAGCAAAGAAAACAGAATTAAAAGAGCTTCCAAGGATTGGAGATAGGGTGAGTTTTATCTATATTGAACATTCAAAAATAAACAAGATAGATAGCTCCATAACGGTAACAGATAACAGGGGAACTGTTAGAATCCCTGTCTCTATGATAGGAGTTCTGCTATTGGGACCGGGAACAGACATAAGTCATAGGGCGGTTGAAATAATTGGAGATGCAGGAACAAGCATAGTTTGGGTTGGCGAAAGAGGAGTCAGAAACTACGCTTACGGAAGGCCACTTGCCCATTCATCAATATTACTTGAAAAACAAGCTAAGCTCGTGTCGAATAAAAATACAAGAATTGCAGTTGCAAGAAAGATGTATCAAATGAGATTTAGAGGAGAAGATGTTAGTAGACTCACCATGCAGCAATTAAGAGGAAGAGAAGGTGCAAGAGTTAGGGAAGTCTACAGAAATCTATCAAAAAGGACAGGAGTAAAGTGGGATGGTAGAGATTATGATGTAGATGACTTTGAAAATTCTGATTTAGTTAATCAAGCTCTGTCTTCAGCGAATGTTTCACTTTACGGAGTTGTAAAAAGTGTAGTGGTTGCCCTTGGTATGTCGCCAGGACTTGGCTTTGTCCATACAGGTCATGACATGAGCTTTATTTATGATATTGCAGACTTGTATAAAGCTGATCTTACCATACCCATAGCATTTGAGATGGCAGCAAATATAAAAGAAGACGAAGACATTGGATCAGAAACCAGAAAAAGAGTAAGAGATGCCATGGTTGACGGTAAGATAATGGCTCAAATTGTAAAAGATTTACAATATTTAATGGAAGTGGAAGAAGATGATCCAGAGTATTTTGAGATTGAAACACTAAGTCTTTGGGATGACAAAGGGGAACTTGTAAAACATGGTGTAAGCTATAAAGAGAGTGATTAAATGCCATTCACAGTGATTACTTTAAAAAACACACCCAATTCACTTAGAGGAGATCTATCAAAGTGGATGCAGGAAATAGCTACTGGAGTATACGTAGGAAATTTTAATAGCAAGATTAGAGAAGAACTTTGGAACAGGGTTATAGATAGCTCTGGAGTTGGAGAAGCCACACTTTCATACAGAGATAGAAACGAAATAGGATATAACTTTGAAACACATAACACAAAGAGAGAAGTTATAGACTTTGAAGGAATCCCCCTTGTGTTAATAAGAAGTGGAAAGGAAGAACCTTCCCAATCACAATACGGATTTAGCAAAGCATCAAAATACCATAAGGCAAAAAAATTTTCAAAACCAAAAAAAGATGGAAAAAATATTTCATTAGTTATTTTAGATATAGAAACAGACGGATTAGATGAAATGACAAATAAAATAATAGAGATTGGAGCCTTAAAAACAGATACAAAAGAAGAGTTTCATAAACTTATAAAAATTGACTCAAGACTGCCTGAAAAAATTATAGAATTAACAGGAATAAGAGATGAAAATTTAAAAAATGGAGAGGATATTGTAACAGCGTTAGTAGAACTAAAAGAATTTATTGGCAATAGAGACATCGTAGGGTATGGAGTTAAATTTGATATCAAATTTATAAATAGAAATTTAAAAGAAAATAATTTAGAAAGACTTACAAATAGATCGTGGGATCTTTTAGACTTTGTAAAAAAAGAAAAGACATTCTTAGAAAATTATAAATTAGAAACAGTTCTTAAATCATATGGGATTTATAAAAAAGTTCCCCATAGAGCTTTAAAAGATGTTAAACTAATATATGAGCTGTCGACTAAAGTGAATAAATTCCAAGAATTTATAAAAAGGGATCGTTAAAAAATAGGGGATCGTTAAGTATTGTTCCTGCACACGCAGGGGTGATCCTAGTTTTTCTTTAGTTGCTTTTTTCATTTTTTAATTGTTCCTGCACACGCAGGGGTGATCCCTGTGTGAGTTGGTCTTGCTCCTGCGTGTGCAGATTGTTCCTGCACACGCAGGGGTGATCCTCTAATATTGTAGTTTGCCTTCTATCACTCGCCATTGTTCCTGCACACGCAGGGGTGATCCCAAAAGGACTGCTATAAAGTTGGAGCAATACAGATTGTTCCTGCACACGCAGGGGTGATCCTTGCCTATAGAAGATAAACAAAGTTTGGGATTAATTGTTCCTGCACACGCAGGGGTGATCCTACAGAAACTCTTAAATCCGTCTTTGCCAAGTAATTGTTCCTGCACACGCAGGGGTGATCCTAATTAGGGTCTCCTGTTTCTCTAAATCCCACAAAATTGTTCCTGCACACGCAGGGGTGATCCCCCCTGCAGTGATTGCACCTTTTGCAGTTCCTAAATTGTTCCTGCACACGCAGGGGTGATCCCTGATTTTTGTAATGCAGTATTTAAAGTAGTTAATTGTTCCTGCACACGCAGGGGTGATCCCAGAAGGAGAAAAGAAAATGACAAAAACAAGAAATTGTTCCTGCACACGCAGGGGTGATCCTGTGTCAGAACTTTTATAAAGACATTACAACTAATTGTTCCTGCACACGCAGGGGTGATCCCAAATCCAATCGGAATAGCAGCTGCAGGTGTTGATTGTTCCTGCACACGCAGGGGTGATCCTTGCAATAAGGACAAAATAAACAGAAGCAGAATATTGTTCCTGCATACGCAGGGGTGATCCTTTGATTCACTAATTGAAATGATAGCTAAGATAGTGGAAAAATCAGAATCAGTAGAAGAAGTGGTAAAAGAAATAAGAAATTTAAAAACACAAAAGCCTACTGAATAATAAGCAGGCAAAAGAAATAAAGATTTGGGAGACTTATTCCTCCCTTTTCTTTAAATTAAGTATATCAGTGAGTAGGAAAAATAACAAGGGTGATATGGTGGAAAATAAGACAAGTAAAGCTCAAATAAAAGCCAGTAGAAAATGGGAAAAGAAAAATCCAGAAAAAACCAGGTACCAAAGGTATAAAAGTACTGCGAGAACTTTTGCAAGGAAATATGCTAAAAGTGATGAAGATATTAAAGAGATCTTAGAAATTTATAGACGTGAAAATAAAAATCATAAATCGATATGATGTAGCTGTGTAAAAATTAAAATACAAATTGTTCTGCACACGCAGGGTGATCCTAGTTCAAACAGTAAAATAAAAAACCAAGAGATTGTTCCTGCATACGCAGGGGTAATCCCTTGGCAAACCCCTAAAAGGAAGGGGGTGGTAAAAGTGAGTAGTAAAAAAAGCAAAAAAAGAAGTACCATAGACTGGAAAAAAGTGCTAAATTTAGCCATTGCAGTGGTTAAATTAGTAACTCAAATTATTATACTCTTTATAACCCTAAGGGATTTAGGGCTTTATAAACCCTACCCTTTACTACTCTATTCAAGTATAACAAAAAAAGCAAAAAAGACAAGAAAAAAGGAGCTTATAAGATGGAAAGAGAAAAGAAAGATATCAGGATTACTTTTAGAGTAGAAGAAAGTATGAAAGAGATGATTGAAAAAAGAGCTTAGGTTTGTGGAAGAACTATGTCAGACTATATATACAGACTGATACAATCAGACTTAAAAAAAGGGGTTATAAAAGCGGAAAAAGGTTTTGGAGTTAAAGAAATGTATGAAGCCAAAAGTATGGAAGACATGAATGGGGAAGAATTAAAAATAATTTTAAAGATGATACTTCAGATAGTTAAAGATAGCAAAGATAAGGAAGATGCTATAAAAAAGATTGAAGAACTAAGAAATAATTAATTTAAAAAAGAGTTGAAAAACTTTTATACAAAATCTTGAGGCTGTATTTACTGGAAATTGCATGTTAATAAAAAGAAAAATAAATGAAAATAAATTTGGTACTAATTACAGATAAAGAAAAGTAGGTGGGAAAATGGAAGAAAATGGAATGACAGATAAACAATTTAACGGGTTTCTAAGATTTATTATTAGTGACTTAGAAAGTATTAGAGAAAAAACTGATGATAAAAAAGAAGTAGAAGAGCGATTAGATAAAATGATCGAAATACTACAAAAAAACCTTAGAAGACTAAGTTGAAAAAGAATTAATACTATTGAAGTAAATTATGTAATAACAAAGAAAGAAATAAAGGAAACTGTTGGGGTATGAATAAACATTCAAATCTTAACAGTTTTTTTGATATATAAAATACATTTAGAGACTTCTTTTTCTGTTATAATTTATATACAACTTTAATACATTCTTACTCTTGAAGTGATTACCAAATTATTATTCATATCATACAGAATTGTTTTACTTAGCGATAATCTGATTAATAGTCAGGTGATTTGCCAGATGATATAGTATATATTAGTCTTAATTACTTATGTAATGATATACTTAAAGCAATGAAGACATAAAATTGGAAAAATCAAGTGTAAATGAAAGGCTAAGATTAATAATAGAAAAATTATGTAGTACTGATATTTTTTGGAGGGGAGTTATGAAATCTAAAATTGGTTGGAAATGGACAGAAGATACTTTAAAGGCAATAATTGCTAACATTATAATTCGAAAAAATGAATATGAAGAAGAACTTGAAGTTAATAATGAGTTTGGCAAAGGGGTTGTGGCAGGATATACATATGTAATTGATTCTATAAAAAATGAAATAGAGAGTAGGGGCTATGATTTTGAAGAATTTATGAAAGCTAAGTAAAGAGTTATAACAATAGTGAGTTTTAATCGCTTTTTGGCGCTGAATATAATTTGGAAAAATTAGAATAATTGGCTATACTTAAAATGTATTAAGAAATAAAAAGAATTTAGTGAGGTGAGTAAAAATGGGATATGTTACAAATGAAGAATTTAATAAGGCTTTAGAAATTATTATTACAATTTTAGAGTCCTCAAAAAGTAAAGAAGAAGCTGTAAAAGAAATTAAAAAGCTAATAAAAAAAGAAAAATAAAATACCACAAAGTAGATTTGTTTTCTTATTTACTTTAATTACTATGGATTAACTTGTAGATACCTACAACATTTATGTAAAAAAGATAAAAGGTAGGATTTAGGGGTATAATTAAAAATGGAAAAATATTCACAGGAGTTTAAGATTAAAGTAGTCCAGCTGAAAATTTTTGGCAAAATGGAAATGGAAGAGATACGTAAAAAGTATAATATTGACAGTGAAACTCTAAATAAATGGGTTGAAGAATTTATTGAAGGTGCTGAAAGCAAAATGAGGGGCAAGAAAGGAGCTTCAAAGTCCGTTACTGAAATGAAAAAAAGAATTAAAGAGCTTGAAATGGAAAATGAAATATTAAGAAAGTTTAATGCTCACTTTTCAAAGGATAAAAAGAATTAATTTTTCAAAGGATACTGAATTTATTTTTAAAGCGAAATAAAATTTCAATCAAAACACATTGGATATGTATTGTCCATGTGTTTATTTTTTTACTCACATTCAAAACTTTTATTATAATAATGTAGAGAAATAATTTTATTGTTAAATATCGTCGCTACGCGGGGCTTGATTATGATATAATAATTTAATAATATTATTGTTGATTTTCATATACCTATATGTTACAATATTAGAATGTAATATTGGAAAATGGGTAAGTATGCTATATTTTTATTTTAAACATACTTATCGGTCTTTTTAATCATAGAGAGGTGGGTCGTTAATGCACAAAGAACAGTATGGAACTACTGAAAGAGTTACGTACTCTCGTATTCAAAAAGTTCAAGATCTTCCAAATTTAATTGCGGTACAAAAGGATAGTTATAACTGGTTTTTAGAAGAAGGGCTTAGGGAAGTTTTCGATGATATAAGTCCTATTTCTGACTATGCAGGTTCTCTTGTACTTGAATTTGTAGATTATTATTTGGAAGACACTCCGAAGTATTCCCAACAAGAGGCTAAGGATAGGGACGCAAACTATTCTTGTCCTTTGAAGGCGAAGGTCAGACTTATTAACAAAGACACAGGAGAGGTTAAGGAACAAGAAGTATTTATGGGAGATTTCCCTAAGATGACAGACAGCGGTACTTTTATTATAAATGGTGCCGAAAGAGTAATTGTCAGCCAGCTTGTAAGATCTCCAGGTGTTTATTTTGCACAAGAAATTGATAAGTCAGGTAATAAGCTATTTTCATCAACTGTAATACCTAACAGAGGTGCTTGGTTGGAATATGATACTGATTCTAACGGAGTGATTAGTGTAAGAATAGACAGGACAAGAAAACTTCCTGTAACTACCTTATTAAGGGCTTTAATATACCCTACTGATGAAGAGATGATTGAAGCCTTAGGTGATACTAAGGAACTTAATGTAACTTTAGAAAAAGAAGCTTCTAAGACAAGAGAGGAAGCGATTCTTGAAATTTATAGAAAGCTTAAACCGGGAGACCCTGCGTCTCTTGAATCTGCGGAACCTTTAATCAACAATATGTTCTTTGATCCAAGAAGGTACGACTTGGCAAAGGTTGGTAGATATAAATACAATAAAAAACTTTCATTGGTTGACAGGGTTACAGGTCACTATTTGGCTACTGATGTGGTTAATGAAGACACGGGAGAAATTCTTGGATCTGAAGGTGACTTTATAACTGCAGAACTTGCAGAAGAAATTGAAAATGCAGGTATTTACTTCCTTGACATAAAGGTAGGAGAAGAAACTGTTAGAGTTATCAGTAACAGATTTGTTAGTCTTGATGCTTTTGATCTTAGTGTGGATGTTTCAGATTTAAGGCTTTCTGAAAAAGTTTATTATCCTAAGATGAAGCAAATCTTGGAAGAAAATGAAACTGATGAAGATATATATAATGCGATAAAAGAGTCTGTAAAAGAACTGTCTCCACTTCATATAACTTTAAATGATATTCTTGCAAGTATATCATATGAATTTAATCTGTTCCAAGGAGTGGGAAGCGTAGATGACATTGACCACTTGGGAAATAGAAGAGTTAGAGCAGTTGGAGAACTATTACAAAATCAATTTAGAATTGGTCTTTCCAGAATGGAAAGAGTGGTTAAGGAGAGAATGTCTACACAGGACCCAGACCTTGCAACTCCTCAAGCTCTTATAAACATTAGACCAGTTGTAGCTTCTATTAAGGAGTTCTTTGGCTCTTCACAGCTTTCTCAATTTATGGATCAAACTAATCCACTTGCAGAGCTAACTCATAAGAGAAGAATGTCTGCACTTGGACCTGGTGGTCTTTCAAGGGATAGAGCTGGGGCTGATGTAAGGGACGTTCATGACTCTCACTATGGTAGAATTTGTCCGATTGAAACTCCTGAAGGACCAAACATTGGACTTATAACTTCAATGACTACCTATGCAAGCCTTAATGAGTATGGATTTATATTAACACCATATAGAAAGGTAGTAAACGGTAGGGTTACTGATGAAATTCATAAACTTACAGCAGACCAAGAAGACCTTCACATCATCGTACAAGCAAATGAACCGATTGATGAAGATGGATATCTTGTAAACGAGAGGGTTTTAGGTCGTGGATACAATGGAGAAAATGATATTTATCCAAGAGATACTGTTGACTACATGGACGTAAGTCCTCAACAAATCGTATCCGTTGGTACAGCTATGATTCCATTCTTGGAAAATGACGACGCTACAAGAGCACTAATGGGTTCAAACATGCAAAGGCAAGCAGTTCCTCTATTAAAGACTGAAGCTCCGGTTATAGGAACAGGGATAGAGCACAGAGCTGCAAAGGACTCAGGGGTTGTTGTAGTTGCAAAGTCTGATGGTGTTGTAACTAAGGTTTCAAGTGACGAAATCCAAATTACAAGAGACGAAGACAAAAAAGTAGAATACTATCAAATTTTAAAATTTAAGAGATCAAACCAAGGTACAACTTTAAATCAAAGACCTATCGTAAAGAAAGATCAAGTAATTAAGGCTGGAGATGTTATTGCTGACGGTCCAAGTACAGAGCTTGGAGAAATAGCCCTTGGTAAAAATATATTGATTGCATTTATGACATGGGAAGGATATAACTTCGAAGACGCGATGTTATTAAATGAAAAACTTGTTATAGATGACGTCTTAACTTCTCTTCACATTGAAGAGCACGAAAGTGAAGCGAGAGAAACTAAACTTGGACCTGAAGAGATAACAAAGGATATACCAAATGTTGGAGAGGATATGAGAAAGAACCTTGATGACAGAGGAATTATTCGTATAGGCGCAGAAGTTACAAGTGGAGATATTTTAGTTGGTAAGGTTACTCCAAAGGGAGAAACTGAACTATCTGCAGAAGAAAGACTTCTAAGAGCAATCTTTGGTGAAAAGGCAAGGGAAGTTAGAGATACTTCTCTAAGAGTACCTCATGGTGAAACGGGAATTGTCGTTGACGTTAAAGTATATACAAGAGCAAATGGCGACGAACTATCACCAGGGGTAAATCAAGTTGTTAGAGTTTATGTAGCAACAAAGAGAAAGATTCAAGTTGGGGACAAGATGTGTGGTCGTCATGGTAACAAAGGGGTTGTGTCCAGAGTATTACCAGTTGAAGACATGCCATATCTTGATGACGGAACTCCAATTCAAATAGTTTTAAATCCACTTGGGGTACCTTCAAGAATGAACCTTGGACAAGTGCTTGAAGTTCACTTAGGACTTGCTGCTAAAAAGCTTGGATGGAAGGTTGCGACACCAGTATTTGATGGGGCGTCAGACCAAGATATCCTTGATGCACTTAGTGAAGCAGGTTACCCTACAAATGGTAAATTGAGGGTTAGAGACGGAAGAACAGGGGAACCATTTGAAAACCCTGTAACTGTAGGCTATATGTATATGTTAAAGCTTCACCACTTAGTTGATGAAAAGATTCATGCTCGTTCAACAGGACCATATTCACTGGTTACACAACAGCCACTTGGTGGTAAGGCACAATTCGGAGGACAAAGATTTGGAGAGATGGAAGTTTGGGCACTTGAAGCCTATGGAGCTTCCCATACACTTCAAGAGATTTTGACAGTTAAGTCCGACGATGTTGTTGGTCGTGTTAAGACCTATGAATCAATTGTCAAAGGAGAAAACATTCCTGAACCAGGCATTCCTGAATCATTCAAGGTGCTAATAAAGGAATTACAATCCCTTGCGTTAGATGTAAAACTTCTCAACAACAGCCATGAAGAAGTAGAAATCAAAGAAAATATAGATGATGTATTAGATTTTAATTCTGTGGAATATGAAAAGGGCGAACAAATTATAAATGATTTTGAAGAGTCCAAAAAAACCGATGAATTAGGATTTTCCGTTATAGAAAAAGACGAAGACAATTAGAACTGAGTTAAGAAGGGAGATACTCTTTGGAAGAATTAATTACTTTTGACTCAATGAAAATAGGTCTTTCCTCTCCTGAGAAGATTAGACAATGGTCATATGGTGAGGTTAAGAAACCTGAAACTATAAATTATAGAACGTTAAAACCGGAAAAAGAAGGACTTTTCTGCGAAAAGATTTTTGGACCTACAAAGGACTGGGAATGTAATTGTGGAAAGTATAAAAGAGTAAGATATAAAGGTGTTGTCTGCGAAAAATGTGGTGTTGAAGTAACCAAGTCAAAGGTTAGACGTGAGAGAATGGGTCATATAGAACTTGCTGCACCCGTTTCCCACATTTGGTACTTTAAGGGAATTCCTTCAAGAATGGGACTTCTACTTGATATGAGTCCGAGAGCCCTTGAAAAAATTCTTTATTTTGCATCTTATGTTGTAATTGATGCAAAGGACACTGATATGTACAATAAACAGCTCTTAACAGAGTATGAATATATGGAAGCTTGTGAAAGATACACAGAAGGTGTTGATTTTAGAGCTGGCATGGGAGCTGAAGCAGTTAAAGAACTTCTTTTAAACGTAGACCTTCAAAAGGAATATGATGAATTAAAGGAAGAATTAGAAGATGCAACGGGACAAAAGAAAGTTAGAATTTTAAGAAGACTTGAAGTTGTAGATGCATTTTTAGAGTCAGGAAATGAACCTTCATGGATGATACTTGATGCAATTCCTGTAATTCCACCAGATCTAAGACCAATGGTACAACTTGAAGGTGGAAGATTTGCAACATCTGACTTAAACGACCTTTATAGAAGGGTTATAAATAGAAATAATAGATTAAAGAGATTATTGGACATCGGAGCACCAGAAATTATTGTAAGAAACGAAAAGAGAATGTTACAAGAAGCAGTGGACGCTCTTATAGATAATGGAAGAAGAGGAAAACCCGTAACAGGTCCTGGAAATAGACCATTGAAGTCCCTTTCAGATATGCTCAAGGGAAAGACTGGTAGATTTAGACAAAACCTACTTGGTAAACGTGTTGATTACTCTGGACGTTCTGTAATCGTAGTAGGACCAAATTTGAAGTTTTATCAATGTGGTCTACCAAAGAAGATGGCACTTGAACTATTTAAACCTTTCGTAATGAGGGAGCTTGTAGTTAAGGATATTGCTCACAATATTAAAAATGCAAAGAAGATGGTGGAAAGAGAAAGTGACGAAGTTTGGGATATTCTTGAAGAGGTTATAAAGGATCATCCTGTACTTTTAAACAGAGCACCGACACTTCACAGACTTGGTATTCAAGCTTTTGAACCAGTGCTTGTAGAGGGAAAGGCGATAAAACTTCACCCACTTGCATGTACAGCTTATAATGCTGACTTCGACGGTGACCAAATGGCGGTTCACTTACCACTTTCAGTAGAAGCTCAAGCAGAAGCAAGACTTCTTATGATGTCAACTAACAACATCCTTGCGCCTAAGGACGGTAAACCTATTACCACACCTTCTCAGGATATGGTACTTGGGGCATATTACTTGACATATGATGGCGAAGAGGAAGAAGTTGTAAGATGTTACAGCGACTATGATGAAATGATTAGAGCCTATGAAAATAAGATTATTCATATGCATACTGTTGTAAAAGTAAGAGTTAAAAAGAATGAATCAGATAGAGGAAAACTAATTAAGTCCACAGTTGGAAGATTTATATTCAATAGTGGAATTCCTCAAGATTTAGGATATGTGGACAGAGAGACTGATCCATACTCACTTGAAATAGATAAAATTGTAGATAAGAAGACTCTTGGAAATATAATTGATAGATGTTTTAGAAAACATGGCAACATAGAGACTGCAAGACTTCTTGACTATATCAAATCAACAGGATATAAATACTCAACAATAGCAGCTATAACTATATCAATGTCTGACGTAGTTGTGCCGGCTGAAAAAGATGAAATACTTGAAAAAGCCGATGCAGAAGTAAACAAATATGAAAAACTATTAAGAAAAGGTCTTGTATCAGAAGATGAAAGACATGATTTCGTTGTTGATATTTGGAATAAGACAACTGATGAAGTTACTGAAGCACTTTTGGAGGATTTGGACCCTAAAAATAATCTTGCAATCATGGCAACATCAGGAGCCAGAGGTTCTACAAACCAAATTCGTCAGTTGGCAGGTATGAGAGGACTTATGTCCTCTGCATCAGGTAAGACAATAGAAATTCCTATAAAGGCAAACTTTAGAGAAGGTCTTTCTGTACAAGAGTTCTTTATCTCAACTCACGGTTCCAGAAAGGGTCTATCAGATACTGCTTTAAGAACTGCAGACTCTGGATATTTGACAAGACGTTTAGTAGACGTATCTCAAGATATTATAGTTCGAGAAGATGACTGTGGTACAGATAGATATGTAGTTGCAAGAGATTTTATGGAAGGCAAAGAACTTATTGAGGACTTGGCTTCAAGAATTGTAGGTAGAACTGCATTTGAAGATATATTGAATCTTGAAACTGGTGAGCTAATAGTTCAAAAGAACGAGATAATAACTGAAGACTTAGCTGAAAAAATAAAAAATGCTGGAGTGAAAGAAGTTAAAGTGAGATCTGTGCTTGGTTGTAAATGTAAACATGGGGTTTGTGCAAAATGCTATGGTAGAAACCTTGCAACTGGAAAACCAGTTAATGTTGGAGAAGCTGTTGGTATAATTGCGGCTCAATCCATTGGTGAACCAGGAACTCAGCTTACAATGAGAACATTCCACTCTGGTGGTATTGCGGGAGTTGGAATTACTCAAGGTCTTCCGAGAGTTGAAGAGCTTTTTGAAGCGAGAAAACCAAAGGGACTTGCTTATATAACTGAAATAGATGGTAAAGTTTCGATCCTTGATAATAAGAAGCGCCATGATATTTTAGTAGCAGGTGAAGATGGAGAAGAGAAAATATATAATATCCCTTATGGAGCAAGAATAAAAGTAAAAGAAGGCGACTTTATAAAAGCTGGAGACTTACTTACAGAAGGTTCTGTAAATCCTCATGATATTCTTGATGTTAAGGGTGCAGAAGGCGTTCAAGATTATATTATCAAAGAAGTTCAAAAAGTTTATCGTCTACAAGGTGTAGATATAGATGACAAACATATTGAAATCATAATAAAACAAATGCTTTCTAAAGTTAAAATAGAAAAATCCAACGACTCAGATTTTCTTGAGGGTTCAATGGTTAATTTGAGAGACTTTGAACTTGAAAATGAAAGACTTGAAAGGGAAGGCAAAGAGCCTGCAGAAGCTACAAGAGCACTTTTAGGTATTACAAAAGCATCTCTTGCAACAGAGTCATTCCTATCAGCAGCAAGTTTCCAAGAAACAACAAGAGTTCTAACAGAAGCTTCTATCAAAGGAAAAGAAGACAACCTGTTGGGATTAAAGGAAAATGTAATTATTGGTCAACTTATTCCTGCTGGTACTGGAGTTAAGTTATACAACACAATAAATATAGACTACGAAGGTATGGCTGAAGAAGATGCTCCAGTTGCAGAAGTTACTGAGTTGAAAGAAGCTGAAACTGTAGAAGAATAAAATTAAGCCGGGCCTTGTGCTCGGCTTTTTATAATCCAGTATTAGTAGAGAATGGTCAACAGGAGGGAAAAATGGAAAATTTAAAAGCTCAATTAACAGATGTATTTGAATCACTAAAACAACAAAGTAAATTTGAAGAAGGAAAAATCTTGGTTGTAGGCTGTTCTTCAAGTGAAATTGTAGGTTCAAGAATAGGAACAAACTCAGATTTGGATGTAGGTCACACAGTTGCCTCAACTATGCTTGAGCTATGCAGTGATAATAATTTATATTTAGCTGCCCAATGTTGTGAACATATCAATAGGGCATTGGTAGTTGAAAGAGAATGTGCCTTGAAATATGGTTTTGAAATAGTTTCAGTAGTTCCACAAAAAAAAGCTGGTGGTTCATTTGCAACAGAAACCTATAAGCTTATGAAAGATCCTGTATGTGTGGAATTTATAAAAGCAGACTATGGAATGGATATAGGACAAACAATGATAGGAATGCATATGAAGCATGTTTGTGTTCCGGTGCGATTAAACCCTAATAAAGTTGGAGAGACAGTTGTATCTGGTGCAAGAGTAAGACCTAAATTAATAGGTGGAGAAAGAGCAAAATACGCTTAAGGAAGAATGAATGGATGAATTATTGATAGAGGTGAAAGACCTGAGCTTTAAGTATGAGGATGAGGCAAAAAAATATACCCTTAAAAATGTTAACATAAATATTGAAAGGGGAGAATTTATTGCAATCCTTGGACATAATGGTTCAGGCAAGTCCACCTTAGCAAAACTTATTAATGGACAGATGGCGCCAACGGAAGGCGAGATAAAAATAAAAGGATTCAAGACTACAGAGGAAGAACATCTCTTAGATATAAGAAAAACTTGTGGTATGGTATTTCAAAATCCCGACAATCAAATAGTTGCAACAATTGTTGAAGAAGATGTGGCATTTGGACCAGAGAACCTGGGTGTTCCCATGCCAGAGCTTAGACAGAGGGTTGATGAAGCACTTGAAATAGTTGAAATGAGTGACTACAAGAGGCACTCTCCTGCACTTTTATCTGGAGGGCAGAAACAGAGAGTTGCCATTGCGGGAATTCTTGCAATGGATCCAGATTGCCTATTGATGGATGAACCTACAGCTATGTTAGATCCGCTTGGTAGAGAAGAGATTGTGAAAACCATGCTAAAACTAAATGAAAGAGGAAGGACAATAGTTTTAATAACTCACTTCATGGATGAGGCTATACTTGCAGACAGGGTTATCGTGCTTAATGAGGGAGAAGTTGTGATGGAAGGTAAACCAAGAGAGGTTTTCTCTGAGTTTGAAACTATAAAAGCTTTAGGGCTTGATGTTCCACAAGTTACAGAACTTGCATACAAACTCAATAGAGATGGTTTTGATATACCTAAGGATATTTTGTCCATAGAGGAAATGGCGGAGGCGTTATGGAAATAGAATTACAAGATGTTTCACATATTTACAACGAAGGTAACGCCTTCGAAAAGGTGGCATTAAAAAATGTAAACTTAACTATTGGAGAAAAGGAATTTATTGGCATTATAGGACATACTGGATCGGGCAAATCCACACTTGTTCAGCACTTAAATGCACTGAATCTCCCTACTTCTGGTGATATTTTTGTTGACGGTATAAACACAAAAGAAGATGGACAAAATAAGAGAAACATAAGAAAAAATGTTGGACTTGTGTTTCAATATCCAGAGTATCAACTCTTTGAAGAGACAATTTACAAAGATATTGCCTTTGGACCAGGTAATCTTGGATGCAGTGAAGAAGAGATTGAGGAAAGGGTTAAGTGGGCATGTAAAATGGTTGACCTTGACTTCGAAAGAGCAAAAGAGGTTTCTCCGTTTGATGTTTCAGGTGGTCAAAAGAGAAGAGCTGCCATTGCGGGAGTCCTTGCAATGAAGCCAAAATTTTTGGTGCTTGACGAACCTACAGCAGGTCTTGACCCTAAAGGTAGAGATGACATTTTAGAAAATATAAATAATCTTTACAAAGAAGAAAATATGACCATAATTCTCGTATCCCATAGTATGGAAGAGATAGCAAGACTTGTAAACAGAATCATCGTGTTAGAACATGGCGAAATTCTTATGGATGGAAAGCCAAAAGAGGTTTTTGCAAGACATAGAGAATTAAGGGAAGTTGGGTTAAATGTACCTCAGATAACTCAGCTTATGATTATGTTAAAAGAGAGAGGTATGGATGTTCCTACTGATGTGCTTACAGTTGATGAGGGAGAACGCGTTTTGAAAGAATTTTTAAGGAGGTCTAAATGTTAAAAGATATTACTTTAGGTCAATATTTTCCAGGAAATTCTTTCGTACACAAACTTGATCCAAGAGTTAAGATATATGGGCTTACTATTTTTTTAGTTTCAATCTTTATAGTTAAGGATTTATATATGTATATTCCATTAGCCCTTGTACTAATAGCTGTAATCATGAACTCGAAAATTCCTGCTAAGTTACTTTTAAATGGAATCAAATCCCTTAGATTTATAATCATATTGACCTTTTTGATTAATATAATTGCAACACCTGGAGAAGTGGTCTTAAAATTTTGGATATTTAAAATTACAAGAGAAGGGATACAATTTGCAAGTTTTATGGCACTAAGACTAATTTTTTTAGTTACATCAAGTTCCCTTCTTACACTTACTACATCACCAATTGCACTAACAGATGGGCTTGAATCAATAATGAAACCACTTTCAAAAATTGGGTTTCCAAGTCATCAACTTGCAATGATGATGACAATAGCCCTTAGGTTTATTCCTACGCTATTTGATGAAGCTACAAAAATAATGAAATCTCAAGCTGCAAGAGGCGCAGACTTCGAGTCGGGAAATATTATTAAAAGAGCAAAAAATCTTGTGCCTTTACTTGTGCCTCTTTTCATAAACTCATTTAGAAGAGCTGACGAACTTGCAACTGCCATGGAGGCAAGATGCTATCATGGTGGCGAAGGACGGACCAGATTAAATGCACTTAAATATGATAGGAAAGATTATATAACAATGGTCTGCATAACTGTGTTTTTAGTTTTATTTATTCTTCAAAGGATTTTTATATGAAGAACATGAAGATAACAGTAGCTTATGATGGCGCAAACTATTATGGATGGCAAAATCAGGATGGTTATAGAACAGTTGAAGGAAGTATTCTTAAAGCCATAAAAATGGTTATGCATAGAGATGTTAGACTTGCAACAGCGGGACGCACGGACAAGGGAGTTCATGCCTACGGGCAGGTCTTTAACTTTGAAGTTACAGATAATTATACAGAGGACAATGTTAGACGTGGACTAAATTCATTTCTAACTGAAGATGAGATTCTTATAACAAAGGTTGAAGAAGTTGATGACTATTTTCATTCGAGATTTTCTGCAAAAGGAAAGCACTACAGGTATATTTTAAATACTGACAGGCTAATGCACCCAATGTATCGAAACTACAAGGGAAATACTATCCACAGTCTCGATTTAAAGAAGATGCAAGAGGGAGCAAAGCTATTAGTTGGACATCACGACTTTCAGTCCTTTACCAATTCAAAGCCAGATGAACCAATAAATACAAAGAGGACTATAGATAGTATAGAAATAATTCAAGATGGTTATGATTTTATTTTTGATATAAAAGCAGAGTCATTTTTAAGAAATATGGTTAGGATAATCGTGGGGACACTTCACGAAGTTGGTAGAGGGAAAAAAGATTTAAACTGGATTGAAGATGCAATAAAAAAAGCTGACAGAAAGTCAGCAGGACCTACAATATCACCAGCAGGGCTATATCTTATGGAAGTATATTATTAAAAGGGAAGAATTGTCTTCCCTTTTGCTATTTAAAAATATTAAGAATTTCAATTGGATTGTCTACTATAAAGTCTGCTCCAGCTTTTTCAAGCTCCTCTCTGTCGCCAAAGCCGTAGCTCACACCAATGGTCTTAAGGCCCCAGTGCTTGCCGCCATTGATGTCGTAGTTTCTATCACCAACCATATAGGTTTTAGAAATTTCACAATCATAATTATCTAAACAATATCTTATAACATCGGTTTTGTGATTAATCTTGCCATCAAGACTTGCACCAGCAACATGATCAAAATATTTAAAGACATCGAAGTGTTTTAAAATTTCTATTGCAAATACCTCTGGTTTAGATGTTGCAAGAAGGATGTGATTGTTATCCTCTTTTAGTTTTTCTAAGACATCTACAATCCCAGAGTATAATCTGTTTTCAAACTTGCCCTTGTCCCTATAATATATTCTATAAGTTTCAACTGCCCTTTGAGCATCTTCTTCATTTAAAGAAAAAACTCTTTTAAAAGAATCTATTAGAGGTGGACCAATAAAAGTGTTTAGTACTTCGTCACTTTGGTCCTCAAGGCCAAGTTCATTAATTGTATACCTAATTGCGTTTTTAATTCCTTCACCAGAGTCAGTTATAGTTCCGTCTAAATCAAAAAGTATGAAATAATTCATATTCCTCCTATTTAATAAATCTTTGTAGAAATTCTTTTGTTCTTTCTTCCTTTGGATTTTCAAAAAGTTCTTTTGGATTGTTCTCTTCTACTATTATACCCTTATCCATAAAACAAACTCTATTTGAAACATCTCTTGCAAAGTCCATCTCATGGGTAACCACAACCATAGTCATTCCAGATTTTGCAAGGTCTGACATAACATCTAATACTTCACCTACAAGTTGAGGGTCTAAGGCAGAGGTAGGCTCATCAAATAATAGAACTTCAGGATTCATGCACAATGCTCTTGCAATTGCAACCCTTTGCTTTTGCCCACCAGAAATTTGAGAGGGCTTTGCATTTTTTCTATCGAGCATACCTACTGATTCAAGAAATTTTTCTGCAGTCTTAGAGGCTTCTTCTCTGCCGATACCATGAACTTTAACTTGAGCAATAATACAGTTTTCAAGTACAGTCATGTTTTCAAACAAGTTAAAACTTTGGAATACCATACCAACCTTGCTTCTGTATTCACAGAGATCATAGCCCTTTGATAGTATTGACTTACCATGATAGAGTATATCTCCACCAGAAGGTTCTTCAAGTAAATTTATACATCTCAGCATAGTAGACTTACCAGAGCCTGATGGTCCAATTATAGAAACCACTTCACCTTTTTCTATTTTCAAGTCAACATCTTTTAAAACTTCGATTTCACCGAAGCTTTTTTCCAAATGTTGTAATTCTAAAATTGCTCCCATTAATTTTCACCTCCAGTAACTGACGAGATTTTAAAGTTTGATTGTTTAAATAATTTATACTCGATAAATCTTATTAATCTTGTCATAGCAAATGTGATTATAAAATAAATCAATAACACTATGACATAGGTTTGGAAATATTTGTTTGTAGTTCCAGATACAGACCTTGATACAAAGAAGAGTTCTGTTACTGAAATTACTGAAAGTACAGCAGTATCCTTTATATTTACCACAAGTTCATTACCGATTGAAGGTATGATATTTTTTATAGCTTGTGGTAATATGACATATCTCATAGACTGACCATGAGTCATACCAAGAGCCTTACAGCCTTCGCTTTGTCCAGTGTCAATAGAGTTTATTCCTCCACGAACAACCTCAGAAAGATAAGCTCCAGTGTTGATAGAAACAACAACAAATGCAGTTATGGTAGCGTTGGTCTTTATGTCAAAAAGATATGGGAGTCCATAGAAGAATAGTATAGCTTGAACCATCATAGGAGTTGACCTAAATATTTCAATGTAAAAAGTCAAAATAAAATCTATTATCTTCTTTAATACATATTTTATTTTGCTGTCCTTTGAAACTTTATGACTCTTTATAGTGGCAACTAAAAGTCCAATTAAAAATCCTACTGTAGTTGCAACTACTGCAAGGGCAAGAGTAAATCCAATTCCCTTAAAGAAAAGAGATTTATAGCTGTTCCAGATGTAAGCCACATCTTCCCAAAATGAAGTTTCTTCTTCGGTTTTTTCAGAAGTTTGAAGCTTGACCTTCTCCTGCATAATACTTTGTCTTTCATCTTCAGAGATACTTGCAAGTACTCTGTCCACATCTTCAGTAAGAGTTGTGTTCTTTCTAAGACCTACAGCTACTGAAGTATCTTCAGGATTTGTTTCAAAACCTTCCCCTTCATCAAAATCTACAAATGTTAAGTCAGAATTTGCAGTTATTGCAGATAGAGCTCCTGGTCTTTCAGAAACATATCCATCAATCTTATCAGTTTTAGTATTAAGAATTAAAGTGGAAAAAGTGTCCATAGGATCTTGTTTATTAACCCCTTCGATTTGGTCGATTACTTCATAGTGGAAAGTATTTAATTGTGCGGTTATTTTTGCATCTTTAAAATCTTTTAAAGATTTTGAACCTTCAAATGGAGAGCCTTTTTTTATAACGATTACTAAATCAGAAGTATAATAACTTGAAGAAAAGTCTACTTCTTTTTTTCTTTCATCAGTAGGGGACATACCTGCAATAATTGCATCTATTTTTCCAGATTGTAGAGCTGGAATAAGACCATCCCACTCTATCTTTACGATTTCGAGTTTAAGTCCAAGCCCCTCGGCAATTCTCTTTGCCATCTCAACATCATAACCGTTAGCATATTCTCCTGGGCTATTAACTACTTCGTATGCACCATTTTCTTCCGTAACTTGAGTCCAATTAAACGGAGCATAATTAACTTCCATTCCAACTCTAAAAACTCCATCAGTTTCAACTTCTACAGCGTTGGAAAAAGTGAATAGCAAATTAATTAAAATGAATGCGCTTAATAGAACTGTTAAATGCTTTTTCAATTTTTTCATTTTTTTCTCCTCAAATTATATAAATTGAAATTATTATATCATATAATCCCTCCAACATTAAAGGAAAATATGAAAATTAACGAAAAAATAACAAATAAATTCATCGAGGTACTTTACAAATTGAGAAAATAGGCTATACTATTGTTAAGATTATTAATAAAAGGAGGAAGTTATGGATAAAGCAAATAGTTCAAGTACAAGAAAAATGGTTATGTCAGCATTTTTTGTAGTGCTAAATATAGTTATGGGATTGTTAGTGGGGGCTTTAAAAATTCCTCTACTATTCATGGACACAATAGGAACTGTATTTGGAGCCGTGTGGTTTGGACCAGTTTGGGGGATGATTATAGGAGGACTTTCAAATGTACTTTTAGCAATAACACAAAACCCTAAGGACTTACCCTTTGCTCTTGTAAATATCGTGGTAGGTCTTGTAGTTGGACTTATTGCAAGAAAAAATAAATTTGATTTAAAAACTGCCATAATCACAGGACTAATCCTTGCAGTTGTCGCACCACTAATAGGAACACCTATTGCAGTGTATGTATATGGTGGAATAACAGGAGACTTTAACGATGTATTTTTTACTGCATTAAAACAAGGTGGAAGTACAATATTTTCAGCGGCATTTCTTCCAAGAATTGCATCTAATATAGTGGACAAGGTTTTAACCTGTGTAATAGTTGCATTAACTCTACCTAAAATTAGAAAAGGAATAAGATCATAGTGGACAAAAGAGAAAAAAAAGTTGTATTTTTATGCCATTGTATTTTAAATCAAAACACGGTGGTAGAACCATTAGCTCGTGCTAAAGGTGGATACAATCAAATAATTCGCGAAATCATGGATAGGAACATAGGTATTCATCAGATGGATTGTCCTGAGTATGAATTTTTAGGACCTGACAGAAAGCCAATGGACTACGATGAATATGATGCTCTTGAAGGATATAGAAAGGAATGTCAAAAACATGCCTTAAAGGTATACGAAAATGCTGAGAAATATTTAAGTAGTGATTACAAGATTATCGGGATTATTGGTATAAACGAAAGTCCAACCTGCTCTATTTCGGGACAGAGAGGTGTCTTTATGGAAGAACTTTTTAAAATCTTTGAAGATAGAGATATTAAACTTCCCTTTATAGAAGTTTCCACAAGTTATATGGAAGATGAAAAAAATGATTTAAATTCGTTAATAGAATTTCTTGATGCACAGGAACTTTAAAAGTTCCTGTTTTTCTTTGAAATATCAACTATCATAACACTTTTTTATTTGATTAAATTAGGCTTATCATTTAAAATAAAGATAGGTATATAAAAAAAGGTGTGATTATGAATAAAGAAAATTTAATGAGCTATATGATGCGTGTAGTTCTTGCAGATAAAAATTTAACAGCACTCTTAGAAACTGGTAGGAGAATGAATCTTTCCTTAAGGCAAGATGATATGCCAGATTTTAAAGTAATAATTGGAGTAAAAGATCTTAATGAGATAGGACTTTTGGAAACTTTTCAAGAGATTGTAGAAGAAAGCATAATTTTTCATAAAAAGCAGGGTTTAAATATGATGAATAACCACTTTGGAAATGTGCTTAGGTATATAGTTATACTTAAAGACATTACAAAGGTGGATTTCACATTTATGAAAAATACAGATTTACAGTCCTACATTAACATTGATAGTTTATGTAAAGTTCATATTGATAAAGAGAGCTCTCTTGTATCAAATGCTAAAATTACAGATGCAAAGTATAGACAGCTAAAGCCAACACAAAAAGAATTTTTACAATGTTGCAATGAATTTTTTATAAAAGCCGTGTCAATAACAAAGGCCATCAATAGATCGGATTTGTTTTATGCTTCAATATTATTTGATAAGTTTAGATATGATTTAGCAAAGGTTGGACGTTATAAATTTAACAAAAAGTTAAACGTTTTAGATCGCTTACTTGGATGTGTAATTGCTCAAGATATTAAAGACAATGATGAAGTTGTTGTTGCTAGTGGTACTTTAATTACTAAAGATCTTTTAGAAAAAATTAGACCATTATTTAACAATGGATATGGTTTAAAAGAAACTATTATTAATGAAGAATTAGATGAATACAATAAGATTCAAGAAGTATTAGTTTATGATAAAACTGATAAAGAAAAGGTTCACAAAGTTATTGGTAATGATCAAAGCATAGATGAAAAAAGACTTACAATTTCAGATGTATATGCTTCAGTATCATATTATTTAAATTTGTTATTTAATATTGGTAATATTGATGAAATCGATCATTTAGGAAATCGTCGTGTTAGACAAGTTGGAGAATTAATACAAAATCAATTTAGAGTTGGTATGGCTCGTATGGAAAGAGTTATTCGTGAAAGAATGACTACTCAAGAGATTGAAAATGTAACCCCTAAAACTTTAATAAATATTCGTCCAGTAACTGCTGCATTAAAAGAATTCTTTGGTTCATCTCAATTATCTAAATTCATGGATCAAATTAATCCAATTGCTGAATTAACTGATAAAAGACGTCTATCATCTTTAGGACCAGGTGGACTATCACGTGATAGAGCAGGTATGGAAGTTCGTGACGTTAACGCATCTCATTATGGTCGTTTATGTCCTATCGAATCTCCAGAAGGTCAAAATATCGGTCTTATAACTTCATTATCAAGTTATGCGAAAATCAATGATTATGGATTCATAATGACTCCATATAGAAAAGTAGAAAATGGGCACGTAACTGATGAAGTAGTTTATTTAACTGCTGATGAAGAAAATGATTATTATATTTCTCAAGCTACAACTCCAGTAGATGATGATAATAATATTAGTGAAAGCCAAGTTATTGCCCGTTTAAATGGAGATACTGTTATGGTTGACAGCAAAAAAGTTAACTATATCGATGTTGCTCCATCTCAAGTAGTTTCAATTACTACTAGTTGTATTCCATTCTTAGATCACGATGATGCAACTCGTGCATTAATGGGTGCAAACATGCAACGTCAAGCAGTTCCATTATTAAAAACAGAAGCTCCAATTGTAGCTACTGGTGTAGAATATATTGCTGCAAGAGATTCAGGATCTACAGTAGTTGCTAAAGCTGATGGTGTAGTAGAATATGCTGATTCTAAGAAAATTGTTGTAAAAAATGCTAAAGGTAAAGATACTTATTTCCTAGCTAATTTTGAAAGAACAAATGCTTCAACTTGCTTGAATCATCATCCACTTGTTAAAGCTGGTGACAGTATTCATAGAGGAGAAGTTATTGCAGATGGTCCTTCTACTGAAAAAGGAGAACTTGCTTTAGGTAAAAATATGACAGTAGCATTCATGACATTTAATGGTTATAATTATGAAGATGCTGTAATATTAAATGAAAGACTAGTAAAAGATGATGTTTATACATCATTACATATAGAACAAACTGATATAGATTGTCGTGATACTAAATTAGGACCAGAGGAAATTACTAGAGATATTCCTAACGTATCTGAAGAAGCAAGAAAGAATCTTGATTCTAATGGTATAGTTCGTATTGGTACCGAAGTACACGAAGGCGACATTTTAGTTGGTAAAGTTACACCAAAAGGTGTTCAAGAATTAACTAGTGAAGAAAAATTATTACATGCTATTTTTGGTGAAAAAACTAGAGAAGTTCGTGATACATCACTACGTGTTAAACACGGTGAAGATGGTATTGTTCATGATATAAAAGTTTATACTAAAGAAAATAGTGATGAATTACCTCCAGGAGTATCTAAAATTGTTCGTGTATATATCGTTCAAAAAAGAAAAATCCAAGTTGGAGATAAAATGTCTGGTAGACATGGTAATAAAGGTGTTATTTCCCTTATTTTACCAGAAGAAGATATGCCTTATTTACCAGACGGTACTCCAGTAGATGTAATATTAAACCCATTAGGTGTTCCATCTCGTATGAACATTGGACAAATATTAGAATTACATCTAGGTATGGCTGGTAAAAAGATTGGTACTCATTATGCTACTCCAGTATTTGACGGTGCTAGTGTAGATGAAATTAAAGAACAAATGAAAGAAGCCGGTATGGATGATGATGGTAAGACTGTTCTATACAATGGACGTACTGGTGAACCATTTGAAAATAGAGTATCAGTTGGTGTTATGTACATGATCAAATTACACCACATGGTAGATGATAAATTACATGCACGTGCTACAGGACCTTATTCAATGGTTACACAACAACCATTAGGTGGTAAAGCTCAATTTGGTGGTCAAAGATTCGGTGAAATGGAAGTTTGGGCATTATATGCTTATGGTGCTGCTCATGTTTTACAAGAAATATTGACTATTAAATCTGATGATGTTGTTGGACGTGTTAAAGTATATGAATCTTTAATCAAAGGTAAAACTGTAAATCAAGCAGGTGTGCCAGAAAGTTTCAGAGTATTATTAAAAGAATTCCAAGCATTAGGTTTAGATGTTCAAATACTTGATACAGATGATAATTTATTAGAATTAAAAGATGTAGAAGCTGATGATGAAGATGAAAATACTATAAGAGTAGATGAACTAGATAATTTAGTTCCAAAAGAGCAAGAAAAATCTGAAGAAAAAATTGTTGAAGAAACAGAAGAAACAACCGAAGAGGATGAATTTGAACCAGATTTAGATGATTTAGAATTTCCAGAAGATGATTTAGAAGAAGGTGAAATGTAATGATAGAAGTTAACAGATTTAAAGGAATTAAAATTGGTATTGCTTCACCAGAAAAAATTCGTAGTTGGTCTTATGGAGAAGTAAAAAAGCCTGAAACTATTAATTATCGTACATTAAAACCAGAAAGAGATGGATTATTCTGTGAAAAAATCTTTGGACCAACTAAAGATTATGAATGTGCTTGTGGAAAATATAAAAGATTACGTTATAAAAATGTTGTATGTGATAGATGCGGTGTAGAAGTTACTCGTTCTAAAGTTCGTCGTGAAAGAATGGGCCATATTGAGTTAGCTTCTCCTTGCTCTCACATTTGGTTCTTTAAAGGTGTACCTTCTAAAATGGGATTAGTTTTAGATATGTCTCCTCGTGATCTAGAAGAAGTTTTATACTTTGTTAGCTATGTTGTTATCGATCCAGGAAATGCTCCTTTAGAGAAAAAACAAACTTTATCCGATAAAGAATATCGTCAATATTATGAAAAATATGGTAATGGCTTTAAAGTTGGCATGGGTGCTGAAGCCATTAAAGAATTATTAAAAGATGTTGACATTGATAAAGAAGTTGAAGAATTAAGAAAAGAACTTGAAAATACTCAAGGCCAAAAGAGAATTCGTCTTGCTAAGCGTCTAGAATGTTTAGTATCATTCCAAGAAAGTAGTAATAAACCAGAATGGATGATTTTAGATGTATTACCAGTAATACCTCCAGAATTACGTCCAATGATTCAATTAGATGGTGGTAGATTTGCTACTAGCGATTTAAATGATTTATATCGTCGTATTATCAATCGTAATAATCGTTTGAAAAAATTATTAGAGTTAGGTGCTCCAACAATTATTGTTCAAAACGAAAAAAGAATGTTACAAGAAGCTGTGGATTCATTATTTGACAATGGACGTCGTGGCCGTAGTGTTACTGCAGCTGGTAATAGAGCTTTAAAATCTTTATCTAGTATGTTAAAAGGTAAACAAGGTCGTTTCCGTCAAAACTTATTAGGTAAACGTGTTGACTATTCAGGCCGTTCTGTTATCGTTGTTGGGCCAACTTTAAAAATGTATCAATGTGGTATTCCTAAAGAAATGGCTTTGGAATTATTTAAACCACATGTAATTCATGGATTGGTTGAAAGAGAACTTGCTCATAATATTAAAGGAGCTAAGAAATTAATTGACAATCGTGATGAATGTGTTTGGGATGTAGTTGAAGATGTTATAACTGAACATCCAGTTATGTTAAACCGTGCTCCTACATTACATAGATTAGGTATTCAAGCATTCGAACCAGTTTTAGTAGGTGGTAAAGCTATAAGATTGCATCCACTAGTTTGTACAGCATTTAATGCCGATTTTGATGGAGACCAGATGGCTGTACACGTACCATTATCAGAAGAAGCAAAAGCAGAAGCTAGAATTTTGATGTTAGGCGCAAACAATATTTTAAATCCAAAAGATGGAAAACCTATTGTTACACCATCACAAGATATGGTACTAGGAAACTATTATATTACTATTGAAGATGAAGGTGCTGATAACGAAGGTAAAGTATTTAAAAATTCTAATGAAGCTTTAATGGCTTATGAAAGAAGAGAAATATCTTTACATACAAGAATTGCTGTTCCAGTATCATCATTTAAACATAAATTATTTACTGATGAACAAAAAGATAAATATTTAGTTACAACAACTGGAAAATTAATCTTTAATGAAATTTTACCTGATTCTTTCCCATATATTAATGAAGGAACAAGTGAAAACATAGAAGGTATAACTCCAAGTAAATATTTCTTAAAAATGGGTACTGATATTAAGGCTGCTATTAAAGAAATGCCTTTAGTAACTCCATTTGTTAAGAAAACATTAGAAAAAATAATTGCTCAAATATTTAAACGTTATAAAACAACTGAAACTTCTATAATGCTAGATAAACTTAAGAATTTAGGTTTCAAATATTCTACCGTTGCTGGTATTACAGTTTCTATGTCAGACGTTGTTACTACTGATAAGAAAGAAGCTATTATAGAAGAAGCACAAGGAAAAGTTGATAAAATTAATAAACAATATCAAAGAGGTTTAATTACTGAAGAAGAAAGATATAATACTGTTATTCAAATTTGGAATAATACTAAAGATCAAGTTGAAGCTGAATTAAAGAAAATAAGTGAAGGCGATCATAAGAATCCAATATTCATGATGATGAACTCAGGAGCTCGTGGTAATGCTGGAAACTTTACACAACTTGCAGGTATGCGTGGTTGTATGGCTAAACCAAATGGTGAACCAGTTGAAATTCCTATTAAATCATGCTTTATGGAAGGTCTATCAGTTTCAGAATTCTTCTTATCTACTCACGGTGCTCGTAAAGGCTCTGCCGATACTGCACTTCGTACTGCCGATTCTGGATATTTAACAAGACGTTTAGTTGACGTTGTTCAAGATATTATTGTTAAAGAAAAAGATTGTGGTTGTATTGCTGGAGTAGAAGTAAGTGACTTTATTGATGATAAATCTGGTGCTGTAATTGAATCACTTGCAGAACGTATTTTAGGACGTTATACTGCTCAAAAGATTGTTAATCCTGAAACTAAGGAAACAATTGTTGAGAAGAACGTAATGATTACAGAAAATGATCTACCTAAGATTGCTGCTGCTGGTATTAAATCAGTAGAAATCAGAAGTGTTCTAACTTGTAAAACAGAAAATGGTGTATGTCAACATTGTTATGGTCGTAACTTAGCTACTGGTAACTTAGTTGAAACAGGAGAAGCTGTTGGTATTATGGCTGCTCAATCAATTGGTGAACCTGGTACTCAGTTAACAATGCGTACATTCCATTCAGGTGGTGTTGCCCACGGAGGAGATGCTGATATTACTCAAGGTCTTCCAAGAGTTGAAGAATTATTTGAAGCACGTAATCCTAAAGCTAAAGCTACTATTTCTGAAATTAATGGTACAGTAACATTAATTGATGAATCTAATGGAAAATATAAGATTGTAGTTGAAAATGATGTTGAGGCTAGAGAACATGTTACTAATTATGGTGCAAAATTACGTGTTAACTTAAAAGATAAAGTAGAAGCTGGAGATAAATTAACTGAAGGTGCTATTTCTCCAAAAGAGTTACTTGCAGTTACTGATCCAATAACTACTCAACAATATATCTTAAAAGAAATTCAAAATGTTTATAAATCTCAAGGTGTTGATATTTCTGATAAACATATAGAAGTAATTGCTAGAAGAATGATTAACAAAATGCGTATAATTGATGAAGGTGATACTGACTTTGTAGCTGGACTAACTGTTTCACTACGTGAATTTACGGAAGGAAATAAACCTGTTATCTTAAGAGGTGGAGTTCCTGCTACAGGACGTCCAATTATGTTAGGTATAACAAAATCATCATTAGAAACTGATTCATTCTTATCTGCTGCATCATTCCAAGAAACAACTAGAGTTTTAACTGACGCAGCTATTAAAGGTAAAACTGATATGTTACGTGGATTAAAAGAAAACGTTATTATTGGTAAACTTATTCCTGCAGGTACAGGTGCTAAACAATATAGTGATATTCAAGTTGAATTAGCTAATGAATTTATGAGTGATGAACCTAGTGAAATGCTAGAAGAACAACTTATGAGTGATAACACTGATGATATTATAGAACCTGCTGAATAATATAGGGAAGATTAAATTCTTCCTTTTTTATTGCCAAAATAAGATCATAAGAAATTATTTATTATAATTTAGATAAAGAATATAAGTAAAAAAGTATACGCTAAATTAATATAGTATGTCAGAAAAAATTAATAAAATATTTTAAAATAAAAATGGATTAACTTATAGATTTAACTAATAAAAAAGGAAATATAAATATAA
>QWCE01001837.1_pt1 | contig 29364 bp, 19 predicted proteins | sample 1972531 | NCBI WGS metagenome assembly QWCE01 (sample SAMN09866716, study PRJNA288562) | Human gut metagenome isolate term4_stool, whole genome shotgun sequencing... | reverse complement strand
CGACGAAGTAAGGCTGTATGCCTTACGAGGAGGTTTGAAGAAGCAGTCGGTGTGCTATACACATTTTCACTCAAACAAGGTTTTTAGAGGTGACCTTCAGAATATTCTGCGGCTGAAACACAAATGAGGCCGAATTACTCAGCCTCATTTGCAGCAGTCGAAAATCCATAAACTTGTGCGCAAAGCTATAAGCCTCATTCACAAATTCATTACTCCGCGTAGTCGGTGTCGAGCCCTGCCTTGACCAGCTCGTTCTGCTCCGCTTCAAGCGCCAGTACCTGCTGGCGCTGTATATCCTCGTGCACGGACAGCATCGGCTCAACGTCCATGCGGCGCACGTGGCGGTCTATGTAGTTCTTCGTGCACTTGTAGACCATCGGCGACAGCACCAGAACGCCTATCAGGTTCGGGATCATCATCATTCCGTTGAACGTATCGGAAAGCTCCCAGGCGAGGTTCTCGCCCATTGTCGCGCCGCCGAATATAGCCAGAACGAAAACGATCTTGTAGAACAGCGTAGCCTTTGTCCCGAAAAGGTACTCGAACGCCTTGGTGCCGTAGTGGCTCCAGCCGAGGGAAGTGGAGAACGCGAACAGCAGCAGCGCGATCGCAACGAAATAACGTCCGAATTCGCCGAAGTTCGCCTGGAACGCAACGCCCACTATGGAGCCAGTCTGGTTCTCAAGGTACGCGAACTCCTCCGCGAGCCTGCCCGTCTGGAGGTCGAACAGACCGGAAGAAAGGATCGTGAACGCAGTCAGCGAGCAGACAACGATAGTGTCGGTGAACACGCTGAAGATTCCCCACATTCCCTGGCTGACCGGTTCCTTGACGTTGGAGTTGCAGTGCACCATTACCGAGGAGCCGAGACCCGCTTCGTTAGAGAACACGCCGCGCTTCATGCCCATCTCTATCGCCATCTTGACGCCCTGACCCACCAGACCGCCGACGACAGCCTCCATGCCGAACGCGCTCCTGAAAATAGAGGAGAACACCGCGCCGAACTGGTCGATATGCATAACGCAGACGCCGACAGTTCCCAACAGGTAGACGATCACCATTATCGGAACGATCTTCTCTGTAACCAGCGCGATCCGCTTGATACCGCCGATAACAACGAGAGCCGCAATGATCATCAGCACGATGCCGGTGATCCAGTTCGGGATGCCGAATGTGCTGTTCATGTTGGTGGATATGGTGTTGATCTGGGTCATGTTGCCGATTCCGAAGGAAGCGAACAGGCAGAATACGCAGAACAGCACGGCAAGCACGGAGCCTAAAACCCTGCAGTGCTTCTTTGCACCGAGACCGTACTTGAGGTAGTACATCGCGCCGCCGCTCCACTCGCCTTCCCTGTTCTTGACGCGGTAGAGAATACCCAGCACGTTCTCTGCGAAGTTGGTCATCATTCCGAAGAACGCCATGATCCACATCCAGAACACCGCGCCGGGACCTCCGGTGACGATTGCGGAAGCCACGCCCGCAATATTACCGGTCCCGACCGTTGAGGCGAGCGCCGCGCATACGCTCTGGAACTGGGATATCTGCTTGTCCTTTGTGTGCGCCGTGACCTTTCTGTCCTTGAATACCGCGCCGATGGTGCATCTGAACCACCTTCCGATGTGCGATATCTGGAAGAATTTCGTAAGCACCGACATCAGCACTCCGACGAACAGCAGCAGGATAAGAGCCGGCCAGCCCCATACGACGCCGCTGACCGCGTCGTTTACAGTCTTTACGACTCCGAGGAAGCCGCCGTCATCTGCCGCAGTCTCCGCCGCAGAAATAAGTAACAGATCCATAAATAAAAAACTCCTGTATAAATTTCGTCAATAATATCTATTATACACTATATAGAGTAAAAAATCAAACCCTCCCCGCATGGCAATTTGCACAAAATTTCATGTGAAACATTACATTTCCAGATAAAAACACCGCTTTTGTATCGTCAGATTGTAAATATAACTAAAAAAAATAGTAATATCGCACAAAATCATCAATCCGTTGTTGCAAATAACACGCGATTTATGATATACTTATTTAAAATAGTCATAGTATGCCTGTTTGAACCAAACAGGACAAAGGAGAAATCGCCTTGAAAAAATCCCGTCCTCTGATCGGAATAATCGCCGCTGAAGCGGAATATGTATTCTTCTCAAACGCGCTGAACACAATTCAGAAAGAGCTTTTTGCCGCCAACATGGACGCCGCGGTATTCTCGTCCCTGATGATGTCCGGCAACGCTGAATTCGACGCGGCTGAAAACTCCGTATACGACCTTGTGGACTTTGACCTCCTAGACGGCATTATCATATTCTCCTCCAGCATTAACGACGTTACCTCGCGGGAACGCCTTATCGCACGCATAAAAAGCGATTTCAAGGGTCCTGTCGTTTCGTTCGACAGCCAGGTGGACGGCTTCGCCAACTGCCTTTACAACTACGAACCAGTAGCCGACATGATGGTCAGCCACATCATGGATCACCACGGCTGCAAGGTCATCGACTTCGTGGGCGGACCGAAGGACGAATTCCACGACTCCATTGAGCGCTACTTCGTGAAGGCCATGAAAAAGCGCGGCTATGATATCCCAAAAGAACGCATACACCACGGAATCGACTGGGTTTACGACTTTTCCGGCATTGCCGGCGAGATAATCAGCAACGGCATGCCGGAAGCGATAATGTGCTGCTCCGACCTTACCGCAGTACAGCTCATCGAATCGCTGTCGAACCGCGGCGTAAATATCCCGGACGACGTGCTGATCACCGGCTTCAATCAGAAGGAGCCGTACGGCGCGAATTATCTTAACATCACCTCCGCGCTGCGCGACCCTGTTACTCTTGCGAAAAACGCCGCGCACTACATAATCGCGAAAGTCACCGGCGGGGTATACCAGGCGCATTCCGACGACAACTGCGCACAGTTCCGCGTCGGAATGACCTGCGGCTGCTGCCCCCCCAACCTCGGAGGGCTGTGCCACGCCTTCGCTGCTGAAATGACCAGCCTGCAGGGCAACGAAATGGATTCCTACTACAACTTCATGTCAGAGGAGCTAATCGGCGCGGATACGTTCTACGACTACCTCTGGAAGGTGGACTGGTACACGCATTTCCTCGGGGATTTCACCGGATTCTGGCTTTGTCTCAATAACCAGGTAATGCACAACGAAGCCCCCGAACCGGGCTTCACCGACCGGATCAACCTCGCGTACAAGCGCACCTCCGCAGGAAGCACCGTCGACCTCATGGCGAAGTTCCCGCGCGATATGCTGCTTCCCGAGATTTTCGAGGAGCGCAGCCGCCCGTCGGCGTTCATCTTCACGACCCTCCACTTCATTGGAGTTAACTACGGCTACGTCGTGCTTTCCTACGGCGAGAGCGGAAAGGTCTACAGCCGGAATTACGTCAAGTGGCTCAGGACAATAAGCTGCGCCCTTGAGAAGCAGCGCCGGCACATTCTCTACAACGACGCCGTTACCGACGCGCAGGTGCGCGATTCCCTCACGGGTCTGCTGAATATGCGCGGCTACGTCCGCATCATGACGGAGCGCTGCGGCAAGTTCAACGACCCGAAGAAGCTGCTGCGCATAATCTCCATCGACGTTGAGAACCTCCGCGGCATAAACGACACCTACGGCTACGCGGAGGGCGACAAGGTGCTTCAGGCCCTCGGCGTTGCGCTTTCCGGCGCTGCCGGAGAAAACGACATCGTAGTAAGGGTAAGCGGCGACGAGTTCTTCATTGCCGGAGTTATCGACGAAGGCTCCTTCGACGATGTTCCGTCGAGGCTCAGCAGCGTTGTGGACTCCATAAACCACCACAACCAGGAATATGGCGTGAATATCTACACCGCGTCGATCTCCGCGCCTCTCACAGACCGCTCCGTGCTCGACAAGCTGCCCTACGAGGCGGCGTACCAGCGCACCCTCACCAAGGATAACCACACCAAAATGCACAAGACCGCGGACGTTTCCGCCGAGACTTTCGACCCGGAGGAGCGCCAGCAGGTCGTACGGCTGCTTAACGAGAACCTGTTCTCATATAATTTCCAGCCCATCGTCAGCGCGAAGGACGGAAGCGTTTTCGCGTACGAGGCGCTCATGCGGTCCGGCGAAGAATTCCGGCTGTCTCCGCTCACGATACTCAGCCATGCCGAGGCTCTCGACAGACTCCAGGACGTGGAGAAGTGCACGATGTTCAATACTCTGCGCTTCGCAAAGGAAAACCAGAGCCTGCTTGCGGGGAAGCTCCTGTTTATCAACAGTATACCGGCATGCACGCTTCCGGACGCCGATTTTGAGCAGCTATATCAGCTTTACGGCGATATCATGCAGAATATCGTCGTGGAGTTCACCGAGCAGACCGAGGCAAGCTCCAGCCAGTTAAAGACGCTGCTTGAGCGCAGCCAGCGCTGCGGATTCAAGGTCGCGATAGACGATTACGGAACGGGATATTCCAACATCAGCAACCTGCTGACATTCATGCCCAACGTCGTGAAGATAGACCGCAGCCTTATCATGAATATCCACAAGGATAAGCGCAAGAAGCACTTCACGCGCAACATCATCGACTACGCCCACGACAACAACTTCATGGCTCTCGCAGAGGGCGTGGAACTCACCGAGGAGCTTCAGACCGTTATCGGCATGGGCGTCGACCTTATCCAGGGCTACTATACCGCGAAGCCCTCTGCGGATATCGTTCAGGAGATAAATCCGGACATCGCGGAGGAGATACAGGAATACAACCGCCAGTCCGAGAACCGCCGCACCCGCAAGACCTACTTCACCGGCGACGAGCGCGAGATATCCCTCATGGCGCTTGACCTGGACAGCTACACGGATATCATCGTCAACAAGATGGAGTACACCCTGACCGGAAACAAGAACTACACCTCCGAAATGGCAATACGCGCCAAGGACAACATCGACTGCCGCCTGAACCTCGTAGACATCAATGTGCATAACGAGAACGCGGGCGCTTCGATAACGGTGGGTCAGAACAGCACCATGACGCTGAACATCATCGGCACGGCAACGCTGACCGGCGGGATTTATGTCCCGGCTGGCTCCACGCTGAAAATAATCGGCGACGGCACGCTCAGGATAAACTCCGCAAGCAGCCAGACCTACGCCATCGGCTCCGGCTTTACAATGCCGTACGGCAATATCGACATCTGCATGAACGGCGGTCTTTATATCCACCTTGACGGCGAAAAGAGCGTGGCGATAGGCGGCAGAACCAACGACGGCAGCTCATATATCAGGATACGCTGCAAGGAACTCGTCATCGAGCAGATGGGCAAGAAAACCCTCGGCATAGGCAGCCTGCTCTCCGGCGCAGACGTGGATATAGACGACTCCCGCGTGTTCATCGAGCACCATTCAAAAACCGGGCTTGGCATCGGAAGCTTCAGCGACCCGTGCAGAGTAAGCATCAAAAACGGCTGCGCTGACTTCAAGATGTCCGGCGATAAGGTAGGAGGTATCGCGTCGTTCAACTCCTGCGGCGGCAGCATCCAAATGTCTGACGTGCGCATCTCCACCGAGTTCAAGGCGAAGGAGATACTAGGTATCGGCGCCGATAAGAACTTCGGCGAGATCATAATGAACGACTGCACGTTCGATTCCCTTATCGAGGGAGCGGAATCAGTCGCGTTTGGCTCCGCCGACTGCGAGGGCACTCTCACGATGTCCATGTGCAGCGGTACTATCACGGTGCGCTCCGGAATCAAGACCCTGCTCGGCGTCAAACCTGAGAATCTTATTTCGGATCACTGCATAGGTCTGAAGTTTGTCGAGGATCAGTAAAATCATATTGAAATTCGGCTGTCAATAAAGTCAATTCCTGCACGGCAAACCGCTTTCACAATATAGGAGAATGGGTAAATAATATGCGCTTCCGCACAGTTACTTTGTGCGGAAGCGCTTTTATTTCAGAGAGTTTAACGTCTGCGCACGTGTGACATCTTCGGGTCTGACCTTATGGCGGTTCACGCCGCCTCAACCAGAGGAGCAGACGCCCGCTTCGCTACGACGCTCTGACGCTCCGAATTGATGGCTCCTGAAAGTTTACCCCGCACAAATCTATTCTCCGCACAAAAAAAGACCGCTCTCCCGAGCGGTCTTTCTTATTACTCAGATCAGATGAACGCGTAATTTGACTTACCGTTCTTCTTAACGGAATACATCGCGTCATCAGCCTTACCGATGATATACTCAACACGGGTGTTGTAGTCGTCCTTTATCATCGAAATACCGATGGACACGCTCACGGTCAGGTGAACTCCGTCGCACTCGAAGCCTTCTTCGAGCTTGGAGATGATATCCTGCGCAGCCCTTGTCGGGTCGTTTATCTCCGCGTTGCGAATGCATGCGATGAACTCGTCGCCGCCGTAACGTCCTGCGAAGCCGAACTCGTTCACAGTGCCCTTTATGGTGCGTGCAACGAACTTCAGCACCTGGTCGCCGGTCGCGTGGCTGTACTGGTCGTTGTAGTGCTTGAAGTCGTCTACGTCGATGAACAGAACCGCCATCTCGGATTTACGCGCTTCGGAAAGGGTGATCTCGTTGTCAATCTGGCTCTCGATGGTCTCACGGTTGTAAAGCTCGGTGAGGGCGTCGAAGCTTGCACGTGTCGTGAGCTGCTGCTCGCTCTTCTTCGCACGGTCGATATCCAGGATAACGCCGACGATCTTCAGCGGGTTGCCTTCCTTGTCGCGGAGGGTCGCAGTTCTGATAAGAACCCAGATGTAGTCGCCGTAGATGTTCTTCATACGGTACTCGTTGTGCTTGAACTCCTCGCCTCTGCCCAGAGCCTCGAGGTCCTGCTTGTAGCGTTCTGCGTCCTCCTCGTGGAGCTTAGCCTTTAACAGGAAGCTGTCACCGAAGTGGTCGGACGGAGCACGGTAGCTGAACTTCTTGTTGAAGTTGTTGGAGAAGAACACTTCGTTGGTTTTGAAATTCCACTCGAAGATGATGTTATCGGACATCTCCGTAATGGTGCGATATCTGTCCTCGCTGACAACGATCTCGTCAAGCAGGTTGTTGAACGCACGGGACATCTGTCCGTACTCGTTGTTGCTGACCTCGTTCGGGATACGCGCCTCGTGGTCGCCGCGGCGTACCTTTACAAGGGTCTCCTCGATGGTCTTGAGCGGTCTTGTTACAAGAATGGATACGACGACAGCGCCTGCAATTGCAACAATGGAGATAAGTACGCATGCCACAACTATGCCGTTGCCCGCGGGCAGCGAGAAGGAATTTGCATTGCCGTTCACAGGGCAGCTTGCGATCGCGATAAGTCCGTTTTCGCCGCCGACCTTGACCATTGCGGCGTACCACTTATCAGAGGAACCGTTTGCCGGAGAGTACTCGATTATCTCAGGCTCCGCGCCGTCAGTCAGGCTGTCGATCCTGCTCTTGAAAACATCGGAGGGGTACTCATAATAAAGGTTTACCTTGAAGTTATCAACGATATTGTAATTGTGATTGGGGGAAGAATCCGCAACAGTCACAGAACCGTTGTAGAACGTGCTTCCACCGGACGCGCTGTAAAGGAAGCCCTTGCCGGACAGCTTGTAGCTGATAAGCAGGGTCGCGCCGCCCTGATGCTTCTTGTAGAACATCGTGGGGTTGGTTCCGCCGCCGGTGGCCTCGGGATTGATTATCGCATTGTAGTAGAGAGCGCCGTCCGCGTAGCTGTCATAAGCGCTGAAATTGTCGATGACCTGACCGATCTTTCCGGTGCTTCCGCAGAAGATCTTGCCGTCCTTGTCCACCAGAGAGATGGAATCTATCTCAGGATTCTCGTTTGCAAACTGCACAAGGTAATTCCCGACATAATCCGAGGTTTTCTGGCTCTTGATCACGTCCTGTACCTCGGTGTTCTTCAGAATGGTCTCCGCCTGCTTATCCACCGTGTCGAGGTAGGTCTGCAGCGTGTAGCGCTCGTTCTCTGCCACCTCGATTAAAGTATCTCTGAACTGCTTGTCGCCGTCAGAAGAAAGCAATGTGTTTGCGAACACCGTGTAGATCACCATCGGCAGTATCGCGAACAGCATGGCGCTGATCATCAGCATGGTTCTGATCTTCATATATACTCCCCGTTTCTGTTCTGCAAGAGCAGATTATTTCCGCATTCAGCCGTGCGACAGACACAGCTATTTAGTATCAGTATAACACATAAATTCGTTTCTGTAAACACTTTGACAATAATAATTTATCATTGTCCGGCATTTTTATTAAACCTGCACAAATCGCCCGAAATTATTTTGTTCACAATATGGAGAGATAAAAAAACTATTGCTTATGTTTCAAAAATGTGGTATAATGTTTATAATAATGTGATACGTGCGGACGTATTCCGGAGGGTAGAACTATGGAAAATGTTGTATTAAAGGCGAACCGGTATCGAATAGTAGACAACAGCGCGTTCGAAATGCCGCTCCCGCTGAAATTCACTGTGTGGAAGTGCGAAGCGCCGATATGCGAATATCTCGTTTCAGAGGACGAGGAGGTATCCTATACCATCATCACCCGCTTCAAGGAGCTGATGATAACAACGATACACCGTCCCCTCGACATTTCGGACATTTACTACTTGTTCTCGTGTCGTGTTTTCCAGGACAAGACGCCCTATACATACCCTATCCTCGACAGAATGGGAATTGAAAAATACAACGTCTACAACATACTCAGGCGTACCCACGGAATCACTCCCTACGACGACTACTGGATAAGATTCGACGGCGAGACCACAACTTTCGAGCAGGCGTGCGGCGAGTTCGACAAATACCTCATCGCGCCGGAAGCACAGCCGGTTCCGATGATATCCTACCCCAGCGGGGAATACCGCCCGGGACGTTCCACGCGTCCGCCAAAGCAGCCGGAAGCGGACGTGAGCAGCATTCTGAATCAGCATAAGGTGGACGTCGCAAGCATTATGGAGGAGTCCAAAACCCCGGAGGCTATCGCTCCCGAAACCTCCTATGCGCCCGCTCCCGAGGTGGAGAACAACAAGATGTCGCAGGACGACATCGAAGCGCTGCTCCGCTCGGCAGGCATAAGCGACTCCCCCGCTCCCGAACCGGTTTCGGACATACAGGTCGACCCGGCAACCCGCTCCCAGGAGGAGTCCTCCGGCGGCGTAATGTCGCAGGACGAAGTGCAGAGAATGCTCGACGAGATGAACATGTCCGGCGGCAGTGAAAAGCCTGAGGAATCTGCCGAACCTGCCGAATCTGCGGAATCTGCCGAATCTGCCGAATCTGCTGAACCTGCCGAACCTGCCGAACCCGTCGAAACTCCGACCGAAGAAATCATCGAACCTGCGGAGCCTTCCGGAGGAAAAATGTCCCAGGACGACATAGAGAAACTGCTATCGGCGGCACTCGGCGGCAATGATGATTCCGATTCTGATGAACCCGAGATAGTCGAGAACAACGCTCCGGAAGCTCCGGTAAACGACGAGCCTGCGCCTGCTGAATCCCCCGCGCCTTCCGGCGGCAAAATGTCCCAGGAGGACATTGAGAAGCTCCTCGCGGCTAACGCGCCTGCTGAGCCTTCCGAACCTGCTGCTCCCGCTCCCGAGCCTGCGCCTGCTGAATCCTCTGCGCCTTCCGGCGGCAAGATGTCCCAGGAGGACATTGAGAAGCTGCTTGCGGCTAACGCGCCCGCTGAACCTTCCGAACCTGCTGAACCCACTGAACCTGCTGAGCCTGTTCCCACTCCCGAGCCTGCGCCTGCTGAATCCTCTGCGCCTTCCGGCGGCAAGATGTCCCAGGCTGACATAGAGGCGCTCCTGAATAGTATGCAGGACGAAGCAAACAAGTAATATTTCATAATAATTTCACACGAACATTATCAAATTTATCACATTTGCTGATATAATATTATTGTACGCTTGTGAAAGGATACGCAATGAAAGAAAAACAGAAAACATTCGAGCTAGAGCCTGTACAGCAGCTTCTCCCTGCGGACGCACAGCAGCGCGTTATGGACCAGCTCTACCAGTTCATGGAGCTTGAGCATCTCTACGAGTCCGCGATCCGCGAGGTCAAGACCAAGCTTGAGATACTCGACAGCGAATTCAAGACGAAATACGACCACAACCCGATACATCACCTTGAGGACCGCGTGAAATCCCCGCAGAGCATTCTTGAGAAGCTCAACCGCAAGGGAATACCGTTCAGCTGCGATAACGCAAAGCGCGAGCTGAACGACATCGCAGGCGTCCGCGTAGTGTGCAACTACATCGACGATATCTACACCGTGGCGGACCTCCTGACCGCGCAGGACGACGTGAAGCTCATCAAGCGCAAGGACTACATACAGAACCCCAAGCCAAACGGCTACCGCAGTCTGCACCTGGTTATCGAGACTCCGGTGTACCTCTCCGAAAAAAAGGAGCTTGTCCACGTGGAGGTTCAGATACGCACCATCGCAATGAACTTCTGGGCGACCCTGGAGCACGACCTCAAATACAAGACCGACAGCGTGGTGTCAGCTGACCTTGCGCAGCAGCTCAAGGACTGCGCGGAGACCATCGCCTCCACCGACCAGCAGATGCAGGACATCTACAAGGCGCTTCACAATATTGATTAACGATATAAACTTCCTGCTTCGGCAGGGAGTTTTTTTACATACCCAACCGAATTTTTATTGACAAACGAAAACAAATGGTGTATAATGTTGTCAACATTAAATCAATGGAGGTAGGTAATATGAAATTCAAGCGATTAACGGCCGCCGTACTTGCAGTTTTCCTGGCAGCGGCTTCAGCGATGGAAACTTTCGCAGAAGAGCAGACGGAGCCGTCCGGAGCTGTTCCAGCAGAGAATACCGCAGAAGCCGCTCTGACGCTTCCGGACGACCTTGACTTCTCACAGCCCGGCGTGACGGTCAGGACGGGAGTGATTCCGGACTGCACCAGCATAATTTTCACCGTTCCAAAGGAAAAGTACGACCTTTATCAGCAGGCTTACGCTGAAACCGGAAGAGCCGGAATCGGTTTCAATGTGGAGTTTGACGATTACTATCTTAGCGAGTGGGACGACGCGTTCGGTACGTCGGCGACGTTCGGATTCTTCGGCGGCGACGGAGCCAACGGAGATATAATCGAGTGCGACTGCACTACCGACGATTCGTTTGACATATGGACAGGCACCACTGAAAACGGCGATGTTGTCGGCATGCTTTACGGAGAGAGCAGCGAGTGGGTATTCGGGCAGGCTGCCAAGAGCGTTACCTGTCAGTTCAGGTATAACATTCGCAGTGCCGGTACGCTTGTAGACGGAGGCTACGAATATTCCACGCTGGTTCTTAGACCGGGCGAGGAGCACGATATAAGCGGCTGCAGGTTCAAGGCGCTCCCCACTGTGACCTACACCGGAAAGCCGTTCACACCCGTCATAGAGGCAGAATACGAGGATCGTACGCTCAACGAGGGTTACGACTACACGGTAGATTATCAGGACGCTGTAACACCTGGCATAGCGTCTGTGCGCATAACCGGAATAAACAGCTTCAAAGGCACAAAGACGCTGAAATTCAAGATACTTCCGCCGAAATCCACGTTAAAGGGACGTAAGGTAAAAAATGAAAACCGCGCCACACTTACATGGTCAAGGCCAGGCGGTATATACCCCAATTATGAGGTACAGGCGGCTGAGGGCAAGGGTAAATTCACAAAGCTTGCGGACATTCAAAACCACAAGCTGAGCCTGAAGGTTAAATGGACTTCCAAATCCGGGTGCAGGTTCAGGATACGCCCGTACATTTCTATCGGAGGAAAGCGGATATACGGAAAGTGGTCAAATGTTGTCAGACTGAAATAACATAAAAAATCCCCCGCTCATACGAACGGGGGATAAATTCTATCTTGAATTAAAGCTCGATTACAACGTCGTTCTCAGCCTTGAGGATAGAATCGAGGATAAGCTTGCCCTCAATCTTCTCGCCGTTGACTGTTACGGACTTCACGCCGTGCTCGGAACCGTTCGGGTTCTTTACGGTAACGTGGAGCTTCTTGCCGCGGAAGGTCTTTTCCATGGTGTATTCCTTCCACTCGGAGGGGATAGACGGATCGATCACCAGACCCTTGGTCTCGGGGTTCAGACCGAGGATACCCTCTGTTGTACCAACCATAACGGTGGAAGCGGTACCGGTCAGCCAATGAACGTGTGCGCGGCCTGCGAACGGGCTGTCCTTGCCCTCAACGAACTGACCGTATACGTACGGCTCGAGCACTCTGTGCTCTGCGTTGTCGTTGTAGGTAGCGGGAGCCGCCTCAGTCCAGTACTGGTAAGCGCGGTTGCCGTGACCCAGCTTGGACTCAGCCAGTATCAGCCAGCCCTGCGGCTGGGAGAAGATACCTGCGTTCTCCTTGGTGCACTTGTTGAAGCACTGCATGAGCGCTCCGGGGAAGCCGTGCTTTACGTAAGGCGGGTACATTACCATTGCGCCGTACGGAGTGTTCAGCTCGCGGTAAACGCTGTCCATAGCCTTCTCCTGCTGCTCCTTTGTTCCGAAGCCGGAGATTACGGACCAGCTCTGCGGGTTGAGCCACATGGAAGCCTCAGGATCAGTGCGCTGACCGATGATGGTGCCGTCCTCCTTGTAGCCGCGGATCCATCTGTCCTCGTTCCAGCAGGCGGAGAGGATAGTATCGAGCTTAGCGCCGATCTCGTCCAGGTACTTGATGTAGTCTGTATCGTTCTTCTCAACTGCGTAGGTGCGCAGGATCTTGATAGCGTATACGAGCTGGAATGCAACGAAGGTGGACTCGCCCTGCTTGCCGAGACGGAGACAGTCGTTCCAGTCAGCGTGCAGACCTGCGGGCATGCCGTGGTTGCCGAGGTGGTTCATGGAGAAGTCGATGGCTCTCTTGAGGTGGTCGTAAACGGTGCCCTTCTCGCCGTCGTTAGCGTAGAGGATCTCCTCGTCGAGGAACGCGGAATCGCCGCTCTCGGAGATGTACTTGTAAACGGTCGGGAACAGCCACAGAGCGTCGTCTGCACGGTAGCTGGGGTGACCAGTCTGCTTCGCGTATACGGAGTTCTCGTCGTTCTCGTCGGGGTGGTTCTCCTGACCCGCCTTGTGGTCGTACTTAACCAGCGGCAGACCCGCACCGTTAGTTACCTGCGCGGACAGCATGAACACGATCTGCTTCTTTGCCATCTCAGGCGCAAGGTGAATGATACCCTGGATATCCTGAACGGTATCGCGGTAGCCGAAGCCGTTTCTCAGGCCGCAGTACTGGAAGGAAGCCGCTCTGGACCAGATGAAGGTGATGAAGCAGTTGTATGCGTTCCAGGTGTTGACCATGTTGTTGAAGTTCTTGTCGGGGGTGTTTACCTGGAGGTTGTCCAGCTTGCTGTGCCAGTAGTTCTTGAGCTGTGCAAGCTCTGCCTCTACCGCGCCGGACTTCTCGTATCTGCTGATGATCTCGGTGATCTCAGCCTCGGTCTTCTGGCCGCCGAGGACGTATGTAAGCTCCTTGGTCTCGCCGGGCTGGAGAACGATGTCGCTCTCGAGCGCGCCAACGGAGTTGGTGTTGTAGTTGAGGTCGCCCTTCAGACCTTCCTCGATGCCCTTCGGGTTGGAGTAGCTTCTGTAGGTGCCTACGAAGGAATCTCTGTCGCCGCAGTAAGCGTCTACCTTAGCGCCAGCCAGACCGAGGAATCTGCCGCTGTTCGGATTGTAGATCTCGTTCTGCATCTGGTGGATATAGTTACCCTTGAAGTAGGTGCGGGTGATGAACAGAGTGTACTGAAGATTTACCTGATCCTGCTCGTAGTTCGGGTCGTTGACGAACTCGCATACGCCGGTAACAGCGAGCTTTCTGGGCTTATCGGAGGTGTTTGTCACCCTGGCAGCCCATACCTCGTATGTAGCGCCCTGGGGAACATAGTAAGTAACCTCGGACTTAACGCCCTTGTACTCGGAAGTGATAACGGTGTAAGCGGTACCGTGGCGGCACTCGCTCTTGAACTGATCGAGGGGCTTGCATACGGGCGCCCAGGAAGCGGACCAGTAGTCGTTGGTCTCGAGGTCGCGGAGATATACGTATCTGCCGGGGGTGTCGGTGCCTACGCCGTTGAAGCGGTAGCGGATAACACGACCGTTAGCGCCGCTCTTTACGAAGCTGTAGCCGCCTGCGTTGTTGGAGATGATAGCGCCGTACTCGGGGTCGCCGAGGTAGTTAGCCCATGCGGAAGGTGTGTCCGGACGGGTGATGACATACTCCTTATTGAGTTCGTCGAAATGACCGTAGTTCATTGGTATTCCTCCATCATTCTGATATTTCTGCCGGTTCTCCGGCTAATTTACGGTTTTTCCGGGCTTTTCCCGGTTGCCTTGATTATATTATAGCAGTAAATCGTTTACATTACAAGGGCGGTGATTTGCACAAAGATTTTTCAACTTTTTTGTGCAAATGCCCTAATCAGCATTCAAGCTCCGCAGGAAATCCCGGCGGAGCTGATTGCTATTTAAGTATTAACGCCTTGTTTCCTGTGCTGCTCATCCCTCGGGAACCAGAACTGCATAGTTGCCCTCGTCGCGCTTGTAGACTACGTTTACAGCGCCGGTGTCTGCGTTCTTGAACATAAAGAACGTGTGGTCAAGCAGGTTCATCTGAAGAATAGCCTCGTCAACGGACATCGGGCGGAGGTGGAATTTCTTCTCGCGAATGACCTCGTACTCCTTCTCCTCTGCCTCGGGTGCAAGACCCTCGAACGCGCCTGTACGCAGGCTCTTTTCAACCTTGGTCTTCTGCTTTCTGATCTGGCGGATAACGCGGTCAACGGTTACGTCGAGGGCGTCGTTCTTGTCCTTCGCGGACTGCTCTGCACGGTAGATGATACCGTTATATTTTACCGTAAGCTCAAGAATGATAAGTTCACGGCGCTCCTCGAGGGTGATCTTAGCCTCTGCCTCCTCGGGGAAGAAGCGGTCCAGCTTTGCGCTGAGCTTCTGGGTCGCATAGTCGGTGAACGACTGATTGATTGTGAGCTTCTTAGCGGTGATGGTTACTTTCATACTGATCATTCCTTTCGGGTCGGACGAGCCGCGGCATACGCCGCCGCCCGGCAAACCGGGATTTTAAAGCAAATCAGCAGGACCGCCCGAACTTTCGTCCCGTGAGCCTGTTAACTTGTCTGTATACATTGTAACATATTTATCGCAAATATACAATACCCTTTATGAAATTTCATCCTTTTTACACATTTTGCACAAAAGATTATGTAAACATTGAACAAATATATTACACCTGATATTACAAGTCCATTCACACCAGGCTGAAAAATCCACAAAAACGCGCTTGCGGATATGTCTAATAAAACGATTTTGTAAACTGGTCATTTCTTTGTATTGAAAGTCATGTTGAAAAGTGGTATAATTGATACATCTAAAAAAATTGGGGGGGGAGCCTTATTGACAGAAGAGAAACGCAGGAAGCTGCTGAGCCTGTTCTGGGAATTCTTCAGATACGCCGTTGTAGGCGGTATCGCATTCCTGGCGGATTACGGCACGCTGTTCCTGTTTCAGGAGCTGATACTCACCGGAGGAACTCCGTGGGAGCTGTTCATCTCCACCGCGGCGGGATTCATCGTAGGCCTGATCGTGAACTACGTGCTTTCGCTGACGTTCGTATTCCGCAGAAAGGACAACCGCGGCAGCGGTAAGAGCGTGGCGGCATTCCTGATTTTCACCGTGGTCGGCGTGATCGGGCTGGGGCTGACAGAACTTATAATGTACCTCGGGACCGAGCTGCTGCATATAAGCTACCTTATTGTAAAGATAGCCGCCGCCGCCATCGTCCTTGTATGGAATTACGTCGGACGAAAGGTACTGATATTTGACAGAAAAGGAAAAATTGAAACCAAATGAAAAATGTAGTAATCATCGGCGCGGGTCCTGCGGGACTTACCGCCGCATACACCCTGCTGAATGAAAGCAGCGAATATCACCCCATAATAATCGAAGCCAGCGAATTCATCGGCGGAATATCCCGCACCGCGCGGTACAACGGGAACCGTATCGACATCGGAGGCCACAGGTTTTTCTCGAAAAACAAGGAGGTCATGAAGCTGTGGATGGATATCCTCCCGCTTCAGGGCGCGCCCTCAAAGGACGACAAGGTGCTCGGCAGGACCCACACCTTCTCCGACGACCCGGAGATAGACCCGGATAAAATCGACAACGTTTTCCTTGCGCGTACCCGCTTGTCCCGGATATACTTCCGCAAGCGCTTCTTCGACTACCCCATCTCGCTGAAACCCGCGACCTTCATCAACATGGGATTCGTCAACACGATGAAGGCGGGCTTCGGATATCTCGGCAGCGTTATCCACAAGCTCCCGGAGACCTCGCTTGAGAATTTCTACATAAACCGCTTCGGTAAGCCGCTCTACCAGATGTTCTTCGAGGACTACACCGAAAAGCTCTGGGGAGTTCACCCGTCAAACATCGCCGCGGACTGGGGCGCTCAGCGCGTCAAGGGGCTTTCCGTGTGGAAGGTCATAACCTCCGCGCTTTCCAAGCCGTTCAAGAAAAACAAGAACAACGTCGAGACCTCGCTCATCGACGAATTCTACTACCCGAAATTCGGCCCTGGGCAGCTCTGGGAGCGCATGGCAGAGATAGACCGCGAAAAGGGCGCGGAGCTTCTCATGCAGCACGAGGTCGTGCGCGTAAACGCGGAAAACGGCTCCGTGAGATCCGTGACCGTGCGCTGCACCGACAGCGGCTCCCCGGATTTCGGCAAGGAGCGCACCATCGAATGCGACTTCCTTGTTTCCTCGATGGCGGTCAAGGATCTGGTGCAGGCTCTCCCGAACGTGCCGGAGGACATACTGCACATCGCGTCGGAGCTTCCCTACCGGGATTTCATCACCGTAGGCCTGCTGCTCGACCGGCTCGAGATCCAGAACAAGACCAAGACCCCGACCATCAACAATATAGTCCCGGACTGCTGGATATACATTCAGGAGCGCGAGGTAAAGCTCGGAAGGCTCCAGATATTCAACAACTGGTCGCCCTATATGGTGGACGACAACACGAAGCACGTCTGGGTGGGGCTTGAGTACTTCTGCACCGAGGGCGACGAAATGTGGAACACTCCCCCGGAGGAGTTCATCGACTTCGCCTCAAAGGAGCTGGAGCAGATCGGCATAATAAAGCGCGAGAACATCGCAGACAGCTTCACCGCCAAGGTGAAGAAGGCCTACCCGGCGTACTTCGGCACCTACAAGGAGTTCGGGAAGGTGCGCGGGTACCTCGACAGCTTCGATAATCTCTACTGCATAGGCAGAAACGGCCAGCACCGCTACAACAACATGGATCACTCCATGCTGACGGCGATGAATGCCGCCCGCTCGATAATCTCCGGCACCGGAGACCGCGAGAGCGTCTGGAGCGTCAACACCGAGAAGGAATACCACGAGGAAGCAAAGGAGCAAAAGCAATGACCGATACAGCCGCTTCAGGAAAGCGAAGCATACCGAAAAGCAGCATTATCCTGCTCTGCCTGTTCATTGTCTACCTTGCGCTGACCTTCATCGGCGCCGCCCGCCACGAAATATGGTACGACGAGGCGCAGGCGTGGAATATTGCAAAATACAACGATATTTCCGGTATCATCGACTTCATGAAATATGAAGGCCACCCGCCGCTCTGGCACTTTGTCCTCTACCCGTTTGCCAAGGCGGGGCTTCCGGCGGATATCCTTCCGTTCATAAGCTGGTTTATTTCCGGCGTGGCTGCCGGGCTTCTTCTATGGAAGGCTCCGTTCAGACCGCTGCTTAAAGGCATTGTGCTGTTTTCCGGCAGCCTGATATTTTACAACAGCGTGATGTCGCGCGTATACTGCCTCATTCTGCTGATACTTGTGCTGCTTGCCATCGTCTACAAGGACAGAAACCGCCGCCCTGTCGTCTATGGACTGCTTATTGCGCTCCTTGCAAATACGCACCTCATGATGTCAGGTCTGGTCGGAATACTCGGTATCTACATGATAATCGACCTGTTCAAACTGTGGAAAACATCTTCAGGGAAAATGAACATTCTGCGGCTTGCCGGCCTTGCAATTGCGGGCGCCGGAGTTATCCTGCTGATAGTGCCGCTTCTGGGATGCCTGAGCACAAACGAACTGACTGCTTCCAAAACTGAAAATCTGAATTTATTAACTGTTTTTGACAGCCTGATCAAAACCGTCGGAACGATAACAGCCGGCGCAGCGTTTAATCAGCAGCTTCCTTTTCTGACATCCACCATCAGCTGGACGATCGCATCGTGCATAGGACTTATCATCATATGCGCAATGATTTTTTTCAGGCATTACAGAAAGCATTTTATTGTAATGCTCGTATTTACAGGCGTTTATTCCGTGATATGCTGCGTTATCTGGTATACGCTCCCACCGCGCGCTTCGCTTTTTCTGTTCACCTATGTGATTATTTATTGGTTTGCCCTCGATACCGAAACTCCTGTATACAAAGAGCCAAAACCGATCGATAAGAAAACATCAGCCGTCGGCAAGCGATTCATCACATGGTTCAGAGGCATAGACAAGCAGTTTGACAAAGCATTCTTCGTTTTGTTCTGCACATATATTGCCGCAACGATCCCAATGGGTAGCTATGAACTCATTAAGGACTATTTCACAGATTACAGCTATTCAAAGGTAACCGCTGAATTTGTAAGAAGCGAATTACCCGATGACGCTGTTTTAGTGATTAATCTGAGTGATACCGCGCCTTCTTATAAAGCCTACTTGCCTGAATATAAATTCTATTCGTTAAGCAGCGCTGATTTTTGGTATTATTCTGACCATGCACAATATGAAGAAGAAGCAGTTATAGATTACAACAAAATTTATAACGACCTTAAAAATTATAAGCACTTATACAAACTCTATTTCGGCAAAGAACCACTTGATGATAATGTTCTGTTTGAACGGCACAGAACCGACACGGAATGGATACACCCGCATGACCAGAATATTGAAATCACCGTATTCGACCTTGACAAAGAGATCCTTCCCTTTATCAGCGAGAACTAACCGCAACTAAAAACAATGGGCTGCACGAATGCAGCCCATTGTTTTATAAACAGATATCTTAATTATTCCCCGATAGCCTGAGCCTCGGTCTCCTTAGCGTTAGCCCTTGCAAAGAGCTCGTCGACCTTCTGCCTGTCGACCTTGGTGCAGAGGGACACGATAATTACGGCAGCCAGCGCGATAATGAACGCAGGCAGCAGCGAGTAGATACCGGTTGCAGCGGAGAGGCTTACAAACGCGCCGTCTGCGGGGATCATCGGGATAGTCTCCCAGATGACAACGGACGCGCCGCCGGAGATAATACCGGCAACTGCGCCGTTCATGGTCATGCGCTTCCAGAACAGCGAGAGCAGCATAGCCGGACCGAACGCCGCTCCGAGGCCTGCCCATGCGTAGGAAACCAGACCCATTACCGAGCTGTTCGGGTCGAGGGCGATGATGTACGCAATGACTGCGACTGCAATAACGGTGCCGCGGCTGATCCACATGAGGGTCTTTTCCTTGGCGTCCTTCTTGAAGAGCTTGAACATATCGTTGCTCACAGAGGAAGCGGTCACGAGGAGCTGGGAATCCGCGGTGCTCATGATAGCCGCCAGGATAGCCGCGAGCACGATGCCCGCGATGATACCGGGCAGGAGCTTACCGCTGAGGAACATGAAGATCCTTTCCGCGTCGCCGATGGCGTTGAATTCAGCCAGCATAGCCTCGTTGCCTGCGGAGTTCAGGAAGATGTAGCCGAAAATTCCGACCAGCACAGCCGCGCCGAGGGTAATGAAAACCCAGATGGTCGCGATTATACGCGACTTCTTGATGAGGTCGCTGGACTTTATAGCCATGAAGCGGACCAGGATATGCGGCATTCCGAAGTAGCCGAGACCCCACGCCAGACCGGAAAGGATAGTGGTCCATGCGATGTCGCCGTTTACGTTCTCAAAGAGATTGAGGTAGTTGGAGATAACAGCGCCGTCAGCGTTGAGGAACTGCACTGCGGAAACGTCCGGAGTCTGGATAATGCACACCAGCGGAACTATGACCAGAGCCGCGAACATCAGCAGACCCTGAATGAGGTCAGTCCAGCAGACCGCGAAGAATCCGCCGAGGAAGGTGTAGGAAATGATGATGAGTGCGCCGATGGTAAGGGAAAGCGTGTAATCCGTGCCGAACATGTAGTTGAACAGCTTGGCGCCGCTGCTGAATGCTGAAGCGGTGTAGATAAGGAAGAACACGAAAATAATTGCCGCGCACGCGAAGCGTATAACGGGATTCTGCGTGAAGAAGCGCTTCTGGAAGTACTCCGGGATAGTGATGGCGTCGCCGGCGGCGTAGGACATCTTACGGAGCCTTGCCGCGAGTATCTTCCAGTTGAGGTATGTACCGATGAAAAGACCTATCGCGATCCAGCTTTCAGTCAGCCCGCTGACGAAGATCGCGCCGGGCAGACCCATCAGCAGCCAGCCGCTCATATCCGAAGCCTGGGCTGAAATAGCCGTTGTCCAGCTTCCGAGCTGCCGCCCGCCTATAAAGTAATCGTTCATGCTCTTGGATTTCTTGTAGGAAAAAATTCCTATTCCGAGAATAACAAGGGCATAAGCCACAAATGCGATAATTACGAAAATGTTTCCCATTTGTTTTCTCCTTTTTATTTGTATTCGTTTTTGTAATGCTTTTCAGCACATATTATCATTTTAGCATTTTTCTTTAATAATTGCAAGAGCCGACCGGAATTTTTGTGAATTATATATGTAATAAATTGCGGAAGTCCGTATATTTTGTATTGATTTATTCCCGTGATTGTGCTAAAATAATAAAGTTGTCAATATGACCTGCGGAAAAGGGAGAATTATGTCAGAGAAAACAAATAAAGTAAAGGGGAGCCGTTCGGATTACCTCCAGGGGCTTAAGGACGGGCTTCCGATAGGGCTGGGATATCTCTCGGTATCCTTTGCGTTCGGCATTACCGCGGTGGGAATGAAAATCCCGCCGTTAGCCGCGATACTCATTTCCATGACCTGCCTGACCTCAGCCGGTCAGGTCGCCGGGATAGGCGCCATCGCCGCCGGAGGCGGTCTGTTCGAAATAGCGCTGGCTCAGCTCATTATCAATCTGCGCTACTCGCTCATGAGCCTTTCGCTCAGCCAGAAGCTCAGCAAGAATTACAATCTGTTCCACCGGCTCACCACGTCGTTCGGCGTGACCGACGAGGTGTTTGCAGTCGCCAGCGTTAAGCCCGGCGAGGTCACACCGGCGTACATGTACGGGCTTATCACGCTTCCCTACATAATGTGGGCGGCGGGCACGGCGACCGGCGCGATGCTCGGAAACGTCCTGCCTGAGATAGTTACGCTGGCGCTCGGCATTGCGATCTACGGAATGTTCATCGCGATAGTGGTTCCGCCTGCCAAGCGCTACAAGGGCGTGCTTGCGGTCGCTGCGATTGCCGCGGCGCTGTCCTGCGTAATCAAGTTCGTGCCGGTATTCAGCGGCATAACCTCGGGATTCTCGGTGATAATCTGCACGGTCATCGCCGCGGCGCTGGGAGCGCTGTTCTTCCCGAAACCCACGGAGGACGGTGAAGCTGATGACTGATACATTATATCTGTGCCTGAGCATACTTACGATGGCTCTCGTGACCTACCTTGTGAGAATGCTCCCGCTTGCGGCGATACGCAGGAAGATAACCTCGCCGTTTGTGCTGAGCTTCCTGTATTACGTACCCTACGCGGTGCTGACCGCCATGACTATCCCGGGGATATTCTTCAGCACCGGGTCGGTGTTAACCGCGTGCGTGGGATTCGCGGCGGCGCTCATTGCGGCTCTGTTCAACAGAGGACTGCTGATAGTGGCGCTTTCCGCCTGCGGCGGAGTGCTTGCCGCGGAGCTCGTCATGCAATTCCTTATCAAATAAGAAAATCAAATAAGAAATGTTGACAAATCCGCTCCCGGCATGCTGTAATAATAAAAAGTTGAAAAAACTTCGCGTTTCCACTTGAAATATTCGCGGAAATATGGTATACTGTTAATAATCGCAGGAAAATACCCTGCAATCAATCACGAAAGAGGTGTCTGATTTGAAGCACATCACAACCATCAACAAGGCTAACCTGAAGGCTTCCGCTGTTAAGGGCGGCTGCGGCAAGTGCCAGAGCTCCTGCCAGTCTGCTTGCAAGACTTCCTGCACAGTTGCAAACCAGAAATGTGAGTCTGAAAAGTAATATCCACCGATATTACACACGATGGGCGGAACTGTTCCGCCCAGTTTTTTTGATATGGGAACCTCTAAAAACCGGTGCGAAAAGCAAAAATGGGCAGGGTGTGCCAGATTCTAGGAAAGCCGATGAAGTAAGGCTGTATGCCTTACGAAGAGGTTTGACGACGAAGATGGCGCGCACTGCACATTTTCGCTCACATGAGGTTTTTAGAGGTGACCATCTGATCACACCGGTTTTTATATCGCGTCCCGCGCATATGTCCCCGTTTCCGGACTATGCCGCAGCAATCACCGCACAGAAAGATATTTACATAGAAAGGCGAAATTCCGATGATACACAAGTTCAAACAGCTCGGCTACAACATAGTGCTCGACGTCAACAGCGGCGCTGTCCACCTCCCCGACGACTGCGCGTACGACATGCTCGACTTCGTTGACGCCCCCATGACCGAGGAAATGCCCGCTGACCTCCCCGCAAAGCTTCCGAAGTACTCCGAAAACGAAGTGCGCGAGAGCTACGCCGAGCTTTACCAGCTCTACAAGGACGGCGCGCTCTTCGCCGAGGACGACTACGAAAAGTACAGCGACACAATGGTCAAGTCCCCGGTAAAGTCCATGTGCCTGAACGTTTCCCACGACTGCAACCTCCGCTGCGAGTACTGCTTCGCGCAGCAGGGCGACTTCGGCGGCGAGCGCTGCATTATGACCCCCGAAACCGGCAAGAAGGCTATCGACTTCCTTATCGAGCGCTCCGCCAACCGCGAGCAGCTCGAGCTTGACTTCTTCGGCGGCGAGCCTCTCATGGCGTGGGATACGGTAGTACAGACCGTTGAATACGCGCGCTCCATCGAGAAGCAGCACGGCAAGCGCTTCCGCTTCACGATAACCACCAACGGTATCCTGCTCGACGATGAGAAGATAGACTACATCAACCGCGAGATGAGCAACTGCGTGCTCTCCCTCGACGGCCGCCGCGAGGTCACCGACCGTATCCGCAAGACCATAAACGGCAAGAGCTGCTTCGACATCATCGTGCCGAAGTTCCAGAAGCTGGTTCAGAACCGCGGAACCAAGGACTACTACGTCCGCGCGACCTTCACAAAGTATAATCTCGATTTCACCGACGATATCCTCGCAATGCGCGGTCTGGGATTCGTTCAGCTTTCCGCTGAGCCGGTGGTTACCGACCCCTCGATGCCCTACGCCATCAACGAGGAGGATCTCCCCCGCGTATTCTCCGAATACGACAAGCTGTGCGACGTCATGGCGAACCGCACCGAGGACAAGTTCAACTTCTTCCACTTCATGGTGGACCTCAACGCCGGTCCCTGCGCGATAAAGCGCCTGCGCGGCTGCGGCTGCGGCAACGACTACGTTGCGGTGGAGCCTCACGGCGATATCTACCCATGCCACCAGTTCGTTGGAATAGAGCAGTGGAAAATGGGCAACCTTTATGACGGAACATTCAACGACGATATCAAGACCTATTTCTCGAAGGTTCACGTCTACAGCAAGGAAGGCTGCCGCAGCTGCTGGGCAAAGTTCTTCTGCTCCGGCGGATGCAACGCTAACAGCTTCATCTACGAGGGCGATGTGAAGAAGCCCTACAAGATAGCCTGTGAAATGCAGAAGAAGCGCCTTGAGTGCGCCATCGCCCTTGCGGCTGACAGAGCCGTGAAGGGTCACGAGGCTCCCTCGATGAGCGAGGCTCCCGCAAGCATGGGCTGACGAATATTCACAGCCGGCGGGAAAAGTGCGAATTTTCCCGCCGGTTTTTTACCATTTTCGTCAGCTTTATTTAATTGATTATTCAAATTTGTTTCACCGTATCGACACATTAGGCTGATATAATTTAATCACAGCAAGGGAGATACGGAAATCCGGGAATCCTCCCCTACATATCCGGTCTGAAAGAAAGGACGAATGATTTATGTATGACTATAACGGCATGAACGAAACACAGAATACACAGGAACTTCATGATACACAGAACGCCCAGAACGTACAGAGCGCTCAGAATACACGGCCCGAAATGAACTTCACCGAACAGCAGCCCCCGAAGAAGCCCAGGACCCACCGCACCGGAAAGATCGTAGCCATCGTGGCAGCGATAGCGGTACTCTGCGGCGGCGCGGGATTCGGCGGAGCCTTCGCAGCTAATAAGGCGAGCCAGCTCCTGATAGGCGGAGCCTCCCAGTCCGAGAGCGTAAACTCCTCTGCGGAGAGCGCTTCCGAAAGCAGCGTCCCCGAGGGCGCGCAGGACGTACTGAACACGCTTCAGTCCGGCGTTGTCGACCACACCTCCTCCGGAACTGCCGAGCGCAACAGCGACGGCACATACGCCTACACAAGAGACCTGGTATCCGCAGTCAAGGATTCCATCGTATATATTGAGGTCTACGTAAACTACCGCGGTCAGGAGACTCTCTACGGTGCGGGCAGCGGCATCATCATCTCTAAGGACGGCTACATCATCACCAACGCGCATGTTGCCGAGAACGACTACTACACCGTTACAAAGCTGGTAGTCAACGTCAACACCACCGACCCGAACAACGGCACCAGCGTGTCCACAGCGTACGAAGCAGATCTGTTAGGCTCCGACACCGACACCGACCTCGCAGTGCTGAAGATCAAGCCCGACAGCGACCTCCCCGCCGCTGCACTGGGCGACTCCGACAAGCTGAGCCTCGGCGACGATGTTGTTGTAATAGGCAACCCGCTCGGTCTTGAGACATCCGTTTCCAAGGGCGTTGTTTCCGGTCTGAACAGACAGGTTTACGACGACAACAGCATCTCCGCTATCCAGACGGATACGGCGATCAACAGCGGTAACTCCGGCGGCGGTCTGTTCAACATGTACGGCGAGGTAGTCGGCGTAGTTAACATGAAGCTCATCAACGACAACGCTGAGAATCTTGGCTTTGCGATCACTATTAACGACGCAAAGTCGGTCATCAACGATCTCATCACCAAGGGCTACGTTTCCGGCAGACCGATACTCGGCATCACCTGCGTTCAGGTAAGCGACTATATAGGCGCGGTCAGAGGCATGACTCCGGGTCTTGTGGTTACTGATATCGACCAGGATATGGCGATAGCCTCCAGCGGTCTGGTAGTTGGCGATACCATCACAGCTATCAACGGCACCGACGTACGCACAGTCGACGAGGTATCCGAGATACTCAAGGACAAGAAGCCGGGCGATACTGTTACGGCAACGGTAGTAAGAACCGATTCCCGCGGCAGGGATAAGTCGGTGGATATCGAGATCACACTCTCCGAGTATACCGGTAACTGATTCATTCCAGGCTGAATAATCAAAGGCGGACAGCTTTCGGGCTGCCCGCCTTTGACCGTCGAAAAAGTCCCGTTGGGACTTTTCCGCCGAACATCCGCGCCGCGCGCACGGTTTGTCGGCTTTGCCGACAAACCGCACACTTGCGCGGATAGAAGTATTTTTTGACCCGGCAAATGTGGGAGCGTCTAAGGGATATATAATCCCGCCAAAGTCCGAAACGACCGTTCACTCGGTTGTTTCGGGCTTTTTTTCTGCGTCGGACGAAATCAGCCCGACACCGTTAAAGTAAACCTCAATGTCCTGTCGGCGTTTACCGTCAACCTTAACTGCTTGATGAACGGTCACTTTGTCGATGAACTCGTTGAGGATTTGCGGTGTAAGTTCAGTGATTTGCGAGTATTTCCTTACCAAGTCGATAAACTTTGTCGTATCCGTTTTCTTCGCTTCAAGAGCCACCAGCTCCTTTTGAGCCACTTTAAAGGAGGCGCTCTGTTCTTCCTGCTCTGCTATGTACTTTGCCGAGAGCTTTGTGAACATTTCAGAGGTGATTTCCCCAACAACCTTGTCCTCATAGAGCTGAGAGATTACGCTGTCGATTTGCTCAATACGCCGCTTTGCTGTGTCAATGGTTTTCTTCAGTGAACTGGTCTGCTTTAGGTGTTCAGCCGTTCCTCGTTCCATGACCTGACGAACGAATTCGTCCTCATATTCTGAAACGAACTTCATTACATCATTTATCTGACGTATCAGAATCTGCTCTACAACGTCCGCCCTAATGTGATGTCCCGTGCATGAATGTGTACGCTTACGGTATCCAGAACAGCAATAGTATTCAGCCTGCTCGGGCGGCTTAACGTAGTACAGTTTCCTCCCACAGTCAGCACAGAAAAGATGTCCCGACAAAACCGGTATCTGGTGGTTATGCTTTACATTACGCCGTCGTCCTTGCCGGATCTTCTGAACTAACTCCCAAGTTTCACGTTCGATTATCGCCTCATGAGTGTTCGGGACTATTTGCCATTCCTCCGGTGATAAATCAATACGTTTCTTGATTTTGAAAGATTTCTTTGTGGTTTTACCGTTTACCGTATCGCCAGCGTAGCAGCGATTTGCAAGAATGCGAGAAACCGTATCGCTGTTCCAAAAGTATTTTGTTTCCTCATTGAAATTACGATTAACGATTCCGTTGACAGACTTGTAAACCGTTGGAATCAAGACCTTTCTCGCACAAAGAATATTTGCTATCTGGTTCATTTTCAGACCTTGTAAACAAAGCTGAAATATTTCACGAACGACATCGGCGGATTCCTCGTCAATTATCCATTGCTTGGGGTTATCAGGGTTCTTGATATAACCGTAAGGCACATTTGAAGTAAGATGTTCGCCAGCCCGTGCCTTTGCCCGATTGACCGCCTTGATTTTTTTGCTGGTGTCTTTAGCATACCATTCGTTCATGATATTCTTGAACGGAATAAAGTCGTTGTCGCCATTTGCACTGTCATAGCTGTCGTTAATTGCGATGAAACGGACGTTATTCTGCGGAAATAAAATTTCCGTGTACATACCCACTTGAATGTAATCTCTTCCGAAACGGCTCATATCCTTGACTATAACCGTTTTGACCTCGCCGTTCTGAACATCGTTCAGCATAGCCTTGAAACCGTCGCGCTCAAATGTCGTTCCGGATATTCCGTCATCAACGTAAAATCTGGTGTTGAAAAAGCCTTTTTCGTCAGCATATTGTGTAAGCAGTTTCTTCTGATTTTCAATAGAGAGGCTCTCACCATCATTATCATCATCGCAGCTAAGCCGGCAATAGAGTGCGGTGACTGCACCGCTTTCGGTTATTGCGCTGTTCAAGTTCATAAATGTCCTCCTCCCGCCGCTTGAACAAACGCAGACCTTACCTTATTTATATTATATCATGGCTGGGAGGGTTTGTCCATAGATTTTCTAACTTTTTTGCTTTAAAGTGCCGAAAAGAATTTTCTTAACCGTTTTCTTTACAAATTCTGGTGGAACGTTCTTGGCATTGGTTTTCACAACGTATGTGGTGTTGCCAATAACGACTTCCTCCATACTCATTTCGCTGTTTGGCTTACAAATTTCCATTGACAGCTCCTTTCACGCTTATAATTTGCTTACATAAACCAATGCCGTTACCATTGGCTTATGTAAGCAGACTACAATCTAAAACAGGTCGGACACTCCGTTTTCTGCGTACAGTCCGACCCATTTTTCTGACTATATTTCTCAAAGCAAACTGCGAGTAGTTACGCATTCGCACATAGGACTCTCACCTCTGCCCATTCCTGTGGGCGAATAACCCTGCGGGTTACTCTGCCGTCACCGGAAGTATCATTATATTGCAGGCTGCAAATGCGCTCGTTCCTTTAAGGACGCCCTATGCGTTTAGGGCGCCTGCGAACCGTCGGCAGGTGATATGGTATCTTTTATTCTCGCGCAAAAAAGTAGGTGGTCACGGATAATGAGATACCAAATCAGATCGAAAGCAGGAATGTCTTGGCGCTTGTCTGTCAGAAACAGCACAGCACTGCAACTTATGTGTCTGCTTTGCTATTCAGTTTTCACTGAGCTTTCACAAGCATTCATGCCTGTACTTTAATAATATCATAAATCCGCTCTGAGAAATCCCGATTATCAGGAATGGGGTTTCGTATTACAGTAATTTTATAACATTTCAAAGTTTTATTTTGTTTCGCGGGTGCTTTACAGATAAAATTTCCTTCTGCTTTGCCATGGCAACATGAGTGTAGATCTGTGTTGTAGTAATGGAGCTATGCCCGAGTATTCTTTGAATATAACGGATATCCACGTCCTCTTCAAGCAGTAAGGTTGCAAATGAATGCCTAAACATATGCGGAGTAATGTGGCGTTCGTACCCAATGGACGTAACGTAGCGGTTTATCATTGCCCGTACTGACTGCTCAGACAGACGATGTTTCAGCTTATTAACAAAGAAAAATCCCGCGCAGGAAATATCGTCTTGAAAAACGGCAAAATAGTTGCTGAGCGCTTTCAGAACATCGGGGTTTTCAATCTGGATTATTCGTTCTTTTGAGCCTTTGCCGAAAATTTTCAGTGTATGGTTTTCCAGGTCTATTGCGTCGGGGGTAAGGGTGCATATTTCGGATACCCTAGCTCCGGTAGCAAAAAGAGTTTCAAGCACGGCAATATCGCGGAGTGCGCAGTTTCTGGAATATTCAGTCCGGCAGAACTTCAGCGAGCCGTACGCCGAAGCTAAAATTGCATTGATTATATTAAATGGGATAGTTTTAGGAAGCATTATGGGTTCACGAAACGACGTGTCGATTTTATCGAATGGATTTATGTCTATGATGTCCTGCACCATAAGGTAATGTGTGAACGCTTTCAGCGCAGCAATCTTCCGCTTTGCCGTTTTGGGTTTGAACTGCTTATGAAGTTGAGTTATGTACTTCTTGATATGCTCACGGTCATATTTGTTCTGGGTGAATTCAGCAAATTGCTGAAGGTCTATCTGGTACGCTTTGGTTGTTTTGGGACTGAGAGTTTTCTGATCAATACAGTATGCGAGATATGTGCTGATAGCTTCTTGTAGAATCATGGTTCTTCTCCTTTTGTTTTTATATCAACATTATACCCTTTCATAAATTATTTGTCGAATTGCACATATTCAAAATGTCAATTTGTGCATAACGACGTATTTTGGGTGTTAATATTGAAATTACATTGGGTTAGGAGTATAATGATTGTATAAGGTTATAGGCAGATAATATTAAATTATC
>QWCE01001833.1_pt1 | contig 29404 bp, 33 predicted proteins | sample 1972531 | NCBI WGS metagenome assembly QWCE01 (sample SAMN09866716, study PRJNA288562) | Human gut metagenome isolate term4_stool, whole genome shotgun sequencing... | reverse complement strand
CACATTGCCGCATGCGCAGGTAATGGTCGTTTCCTGATAGTCCGGATGTATATTCTTCATATCTGTCACCTCTTTCGGTTGATCTGCGGTTAGTCGGTTAACAGCGAAGTTAACACATAAACATAGCGCTAATTATGTTAGCACAAAAAATTCTAAAATGCAAGGTCTTTTTCAAAAAAACAGAAAACTTTTTTATTTTTCTTCCCGAAAGCATCCGTTTTTTCGTTAGGCGCCGGTGTAGCGAAGGTATTCTTCGAGGCAAAAGGAGAGTCTGCGGATGGCGGCGGCGTGCTCTGTGCCGACATAGCGCAGGACAAGATCATTGCGTTTAATTCCGGTTTCGTCCTCTTTTCCGGCGGGATAGCGGAACACAAAGCCGTAATGCGCCATGTTCCTTTGCAGCCAGCCGTAGGTATCCGTTGTCGAAAACGTTGCGGGGTCGTCCTGCACGGTGACGCACAGGCCGCTTTGCAGGTCGCTTGTGCCGGGCGCGGACACGGTGGATTTTGCGTCTTCGCGCGCCATAATTTTGGTGGAACCTGCCGCGATAAGGCGCTCGACTTCGGCGTTATAAAGCGCTTCCTGCTCTGCATAGGACACATAGCCGCCGGAAAACTTGAGCGTGACACCGTCTGCTTTTGCGGCATCGCACAGTGCGGTGAGTGCCGGCACAATGCGGGCATCGACCGTGACGCTGTCAAACTCGGCGGTCTCCTCGGGGGCAAAATCCGCGTCCGCAGGGTGGTCTTCGTTGATGACGAACAGATTCACGCTGTCCTCGAGCACGGGCAGGTCGTTTTCCTCCGTGCTTGCAGCGGGGGATGCGGTGGGCAGTACAGTGGCCTGCGGCAGGGAATCCTCCGGGTCTTCGGGCGGGAAAAGCACCGGCAAACCCCACATGACGAACAGTGCAAGCACCATGAAAGCGGCGGCGCAGATAAGCAGAATGCCCGTCCAACGCTTTAGGTTCATAATGCGCTCCAAATGCAGTGGACGCGGCTTTTGGATGGGGCTGTATTTTTTTCGTTTCCGCACGGTGCTCTCCCCTTTCTTTCGGTATCTTTTACTATTATATCGGATGACGAAAAAAAAGCAAGTCGAATTCCTTTACAACAGAAAAACGCCCGAGCCGTGAAGCCCGGGCGCTGTGCATTTCAGTTAACGCTATTTTTTGAAGAATTACTTCTTTTTGCTTTTACGGGAGGGGATCTCGGTGGTTTCCGGGTCTACCTTTCCCATTTCGGAAGCTGCACTGCTAAGACCGTCCTCGCCGCTGCTGAGCTTGCCGTTATTGACAATGAGGTTCGTGACAATGCCGACGATGAGGGCAACAGCCAAAGACGTGATGTTCAGCAGAGCGCCGCCGGTGATGCTGTTCGTGCCGAAGCCGAAGTACAAACCGCCGATGCCGCAGACGAGGATGGAGCTGACGACGAACAGATTCTTACTGTTGCCAAGATCAACACGGTGGAGCATCTGGAGACCGGAAACGGCGATGAAGCCGTAGAGCGCGATGCACGCGCCGCCCATGACGCACTTCGGAATGGAGTTAATGAGCACGACGAACGGAGTGAAGAAGGAAAGCACCATGCAGCCGAGTGCCGCGGTGAGGATGGAAACGACGGAAGCGTTGCCGGTGATGGCAATGCAGCCGATGGACTCGCCGTAGGTGGTGTTTGCGCAGCCGCCGAAGAACGCGCCCACAATGGAGCCGAGGCCGTCGCCGATGAGGGTCTTATCGAGGCCCGGGTCTGCGATGAGGTCGCGGTTGACAACCGTGCTGAGGTTCTTGTGGTCAGCGATGTGCTGTGCGAGCTCGACGACGCCGATCGGAATGTAGATCATGGCGATGTTGCCGATGGCAGCCGCATCAAGCGGATACTGGCCGTTCGTCTCGATTGCTTTGAGGAAGAAGAACTTCGGATAATCGACGATGCTGGTGATGCTGAATTTGCCGAATGCATCGATGAACGGCTGGAAGGAAAGGAGCTTGAGGCTCTCTGTGCCCGTTGCCATGCCGATGATTGTAAAGACGAGTGCAAGCGCATAGCCCGCGCCGATGCCGATGATAAACGGGATGAGCTTGACGGTTTTGGAGCCCTTAACGGACGCAATGACAATCATGAAGAAGGTGAAGATGCCGCAGATGATGGCAGCCCAGTTGTAGGTCTCGCCGTATACGACAGCTGCAGCGCCGTTGCCCATGATCCAACTTGTTGCCGTGCCGGAGAGGGACAGACCGATGAGCGCGACGATCGGCCCGATGATGACGGCCGGCATCAGCTTATTGACCCAACCGGAGCCGACGACCTTGATGACAAGACCGATGATGACGTAAACAAGACCTGCGAACGCAACGCCGATGAGCATGCCCCAGTAACCGTAATTCTGACCGATTGTAGCCGCATACGCGCCGAGGAAGGTGAACGAGGAGCCGAGGAATACCGGGCTTCTGCGCTTGGTGCAGAACAGGTATACGATGGTGCCGATGCCCGCGCCGAACAGTGCGGCTGCGGCGTCTGCCTGCAGACCGTAGCTGGTGACAAGCAGCGGTACGAGCAGCGTAGCCGCCATGATGGCGATCATCTGCTGGAATGCGAAGACCAGTGTTTTACTGAACTTCGGCTTATCTTCGATGCCGTAAATCAACTTCATGAAATCATTTCCTTTCTTCCGAACCGTGGTTTCATTTCTTACCCCAAAACACGTTCTCTTCTCCCCTATGCTTTTCCGAGCATAAAGAAAAGCTCTGCCTGTAAAATGGGCAGAGCTTGAGCCTTGTCAGCACGCCGTCTGTAAAGACGTATTAAGAATCAATCTTGCCAATATCACAGTATCGGGGTTAAAGATCGTATTTCGTTTTCCAACACTAAACTATAGCACAACATTCGACGAAAGTCAACGTAATTCGCCCACTTGTGAATAGTTTGTGAATATTCATCAAAAAAGGCAGCACAAGACAGAAAAAGCTCTCCGAACCATGCGAAGAGCTTTTACGTTTACAAGGATTACTGGTTTTTATTCGGTTTATAGCTGACTGTGCCGCACAGGCGATCGCCTGCGTCGCCGGCTGCGGTGGGAATGTAGCCGTTCTCGTTCAGCGGGCCGGGTGCGTAGTTTGCCGCGTAGATTTTGACATCCGGGTGCTTTTCATACAGCAGCTTGATGCCTACCTCGGACGCGAAAATGCACATGAACTTGATGTTCTTGCAGCCTGCGTCCTTTAAAAACTGGATGGCTGCATCTGCGCTGCCGCCTGTTGCAAGCGCCGGATCAACAACGACGACGGGGCCGTCTGCGGTATCGACCGGAAGCTTAAAGTAATACGTCATCGGCTTTAGGGTCTCCTCGTCGCGGTAAAGACCGATGTGGCCGACCTTTGCCGTGGGCGAAAGCTCACGCAGGCCGTCTACCATGCCGAGGCCGGCGCGCAGAATCGGAACGATGGTGAAATCCTCTGCAAGCACCGGGGTAATGATCTTCTGCAGCGGCGCCTGGATCTCCACGTCCTTCGTTTTGAGCTCCTTGAGCGTCTCATAGCCCATAAGCATGGCAAGCTCTTTGACGAGTTCGCTGAATTCCTTGGTGCCGGTATTAACGTCGCACAGGTGGCTGACCTTGTGCTTGATGAGCGGGTGGTTGAAAACCGTAAGATTGGAAAGATATGCTTCCATGTTTGACCTTCCTTAGTCCGTAAGACGGCGCACCGCCTTGTTTCGTTTATTTTCAAAGAGTATCATAGCACACGCTTTGACAAAAATCAACCGAAAGAGACGCGTCTTGACGGAAAAGCGCCGAAATGCTACAATAAATTAAAGAGTTAAGAAAAGGATTGACAAGCATGCCTATGAAGCTGAAAGCCCAGCTGATGGACGACGTTACCGTAAAGCGCGCTTTGACGCGGCTTTCTTATGAAATCATTGAAAAAAGCTGCGACCTCGAAAACGTGGTGCTCATCGGCATCAAAACGCGCGGTGTGCCGCTTGCGGAGCAGATTGCGGCGAACATTGAGACGCACACCGGTGTAAAGGTGCAAACCTGCACACTGGATATTACATTCTACCGTGACGACCTGACAAAGCGGCACGACCTTCCGACTGTGAACACGCAGACGCTTCCGGTCGACCTCAACGACAAGGAAGTCATTTTGGTGGACGATGTGCTGTTTACGGGCCGCACGGTGCGCGCGGCGATCGACGCGGTGTTCCGTTTCGGGCGGCCGGCGCGCATTCGGCTGGTCGTTTTGGTCGACCGCGGTCACCGCGAGCTGCCCATTCGCCCTGATTTTGTGGGCAAGAATATCCCCACCTCTCTACGCGAGATCATCGCCGTGCATTTGGAAGCTGTGGACGGCAAGACGAACGTGGAAATCTACGAGCAGGACGAGAACGAACCGGAAATCTACGGGCAATGACCCGATTTTAGTGCAAAAATCAAATTAAAAGAAGGTATAAACATGGCTGTAATTTTGGCAAGCAGCTGCCTTTTGGGCTGCGAATGCCGCTATAAGGGCGACGGCTGCAAGTGCGATGCGCTCATTAAGCTTGCAGAAAACAACACGATCATCGGCGTATGTCCCGAGCAGATGGGCGGCCTGCCCACGCCCCGCGACCCGGCGGAGCGGCAGGGTGACAAGGTGATCTCCTGTGCAGGTAAGGACGTGACGAAGGAGTACACAAAAGGCGCAGAGACGGCGCTGTACTTTGCGAAGCTGAACCACGTGGATTTTGCCGTGATGAAGGCGAAAAGTCCGTCCTGCGGCAAGGGACTCATTTACGATGGCACGTTTACGGGCAACAAGATTCCCGGCAACGGTGTAACCGTGGAGCTTCTGAACGCGAACGGCATCCCGGTGTTTACAGAGGACGAATTGGATCAGCTGCCGCTGTAAAGCAAAACATCTTAACACAGAGAATTAGGCCTGCTGCGCTTTGCGGCGGGCTTTTTGCTTGAAGATATAAAGAAAAGCTGTACGTAAAGTTTTATTGCTTTACGTACAGCTTTTTGAATTTTATGTAATGCTATTTTGCTTTACAGCTTACTTCTCGTCGAAGAACGCCTTGAAGCCCTTGTAGGCCATGTAGACATCGAGCTTGGAGACAACCTCAAACGGTGCGTGCATGGAAAGCACCGGCACACCGATGTCGAGCACGTCAACATTGAGGTTCGCGATGAACTTTGCGACCGTGCCGCCGCCGCCCTGATCGACCTTGCCGAGCTCGCCGATCTGCCAAAGCACGCCTGCATCGTCAAACGTGCGGCGGATTTTGGCGACGAACTCTGCGTTCGCGTCGGACGTACCGCCCTTGCCGTGTGCGCCGGTGTACTTGGCTATGCCCAGACCGCCGTTGATGTAGGTGGAGTTCTGTGCCTCGTAAACGGAAGCATAATGCGGATCATATGCCGCGGTGACGTCGGCGGAAATGCAGGTGGACGTGGAAAGCACGTGGCGCGGCTCTTCACCCTCTGCCTGCGCGAGGTCCGCGATGAAGTAACGCATGTACTCGGAGTTGAGGCCCGTGTTGCCGTCGCTGCCGGTCTCTTCCTTATCGGTAAGCACAGTGACGACGGTCTGCACCGGGTTCTTGCAGTTGAGGATAGCTTCAAGTGCCGGGTATGCGCAGACGCGGTCATCGTGGCCGTAAGCGCCGACGAGGCTGCGGTCAAAGCCGATATCCACCGCCTTAAACGCCGGGACGAACTCGATCTCTGCGGAGATGAGGTCGGCTTCTACGATGCCGTACTTCTCGTTTAAGAGACGCATGATGTTCAGCTTATATGCATCCTTAGCCTCCTCGTCGCGAACCGGGCGGCTGCCGATGAGGATGTTAAGGTCTTCGCCTGTAAAGGCAGTACCCAGCGGCTTTGTAGCCTGATCTTGACCGAGGTGCGGCAAAATGTCTGTGATGGTGAACTGCGGATCGCCCGCTTCTTCACCGATGCAGACCTTGATGACCGTGCCGTCGCTCTTCACGACAACGCCGTGCATGGCGAGCGGAATCGCCGTCCACTGGTACTTTTTGATGCCGCCGTAGTAGTGCGTTTTGAGGTACGCCATCTCGGAGGATTCATAAAGCGGGATGGGCTTTAAGTCGAGACGCGGGTTATCGATGTGTGCTGCGGCAATGCGAACGCCGTTTTTGCAGCCCTCTTTACCCATGATGGCAAGGCAAATTGCTTTACCGCGATTGTTGTAATACACTTTGTCGCCCGCCGCATACTTGTGCTTCGGGTCGAACGGCACAAAGCCGTGCTTTTCTGCAGCCGCGACCGCGTACTCAACGGATTCGCGCTCGGTTTTGGCGCTGTTTAAAAATGCCTTGTAGCCTTCGCAGAACTTATCTGCTTTTTCGATCTTCTCATCTGTGACCTTGAAAAAGCCGTTCTTGCGCGGGTTGAGGAGCATTTCGGACAGCTCTTTTGCGGATTTTTCCGCTGCTTTTTTAGCCATTTCCAATTCCCCCATACAATTTTTCGTAAGTTTCTTTATACTGAAGGACTTTCTGGACGTAAAGACGCGTTTCTTCAAACGGAATTTCTTTTAAGGTCACTCCGTCTTCGGAATATGCGGGGTCCGAAAGCCACGACGTAACGTTTCCCATGCCTGCATTGTAGGCGCAGACCGCTGTGGCGAGGTTGTCGTACTCGTTTAAAAGCACGCGCAGCAGCGCACAGCCGTATTTGATGCTGATTTCGGGGTCGAGCAAAGCGCTTGCGTCATATTCCCCACCGATATGCGTTTGCATCCAGTCAAACGTTTCGGGCATCATCTGCATAAGCCCGAGCGCGCCGACCGGGGACTCCGCCTCGGGGTCGAAATCGCTTTCCGCCTTGATGACGGCATAGACAAGGCTTTGCGGCAAGTCATACTCCTTCGCTTCTTTTTTGACGATGGATTCGTACTTGCGCGGGTAAAGCATGTGGTCTACATCGGGATGCAGCCTTTGCACCGCGAAAACAACGAGCACGGCAGCTGCAATGCCGGCGATAAGAATCCATGGCCACAAGGGCTTCTTTTTGGACTTTTTTAAATGTTTGCTTCTCTTATTCAATCGGATTCACCGGGGTGTGCGCAGCCAAGCACTGCGAGCATATTATCCATATCGTCCGCCGAAACAGCGACGGTGTTATCGAGTGTGTAATCGGAGCGGTCGATGTAAAAATCGTCGCTCTGCTGGGCGTGCATGCGCGTCAGGGCCTCCTGCTCCGTGAGACCGTCGCGGCGGCAGATGCGCGCAAGGCGCACGGTTTCATCCGCAAGAACGGAGACCACGCGGCGGCAAAGGCGATCTGCACCGGCTTCAAACAGCGTCGGAGCGTCGAGCACGATGACCTTTGCATCTTTATATGCGGCAATCTCCTTTTTGAGACGTGTTAAAATCACGGGATGCGTGATGGCGTTCAGCTTCGCTTTGCCCTCTTCGCTTGCAAACGCGAGGTTTGCGAGACGGCGGCGATCTAAACTGCCGTCTTCTTTTATAATAGCACGGCCAAACGCATTTTGCAACTCCGTAAGACATGTTCCTGCATAAAGAGACGGATCGTGCGTAACGGCGTCGCAGTCGATGATGACGCAGCCGCGCGCCTTAAGCTGCTTTGCGACCGTCGATTTGCCCGCGCCGGTCTGTCCCGTAAGGCCGATGACGAGCTGCTCGTTCGGCGTTACGATGCGAAACGCACAAGCGCGAATGAGACGGTTATAAACCGCAAGGCCTACGCCGCTTTTGCGCGGCATACGGGCGTAAACGGTCTTTGCGCCGATCTCATCGAGGTGATGGAGCGACGTGAAAAGCCCGTGCGCCTGCGAAAGGGAATCTGCGGCGCTGCCGTAGGGCACGCACCGGTTTTTGAGGTACGGCACGTCTTCGTTAAAGCAAAGTGCAGCTGCTTCGGAGTGCGTATGCAAAAACGCGGCGTAGTCTTCGGCGGAAGCGTCCACCATGTAGACATCCGCTTTCGGCGCGTAGTGCTTGTATTTCATGCCGGGCGAGGCGACCTTGGCGTTTTCCGCGGGCTTTTCCAGCACGGCGCGGTCCACGTCTACCCTGCCGAGCACGCGGCGCAGCTGCTCCACGGAAACGCCGCCCGGGCGCAGCACGCGCGGTACCTCGGTGACGACGGTGATAACGGTAGACTCCACGCCGACCTCGCAGTCGCCGCCGTTCACGATGCCGTCTACGCGGCCCATGAGATCATCGCACACATGCGGGAATGATGTGGGACTGGGCAGGCCGGAGAGATTCGCGGACGGTGCGGCAAGCGGCACGCCTGCGGCGTTAATGATCGCCCGCGCGGTGGGATCGGACGGCATACGGACGGCAACCGTATCGAGACCGCCGGTCGTCTGCATCGGCACAAGCGGCGATTTTTTCATGATGATGGTAAGCGGGCCCGGCCAAAAGGCAGCTGCAAGCTTTTTGGCAGCTTCGGGAATCTCTTCGACAAGCGCAGGCAATTCTTTGATATCCGCGATATGCACGATGAGCGGATTATCCGACGGGCGACCCTTCACTTTGTAGATCTGTGCGGAGACGGTAGGGTCCAGCGCATTGCCGGCGAGGCCGTAGACGGTCTCTGTGGGGATAGCGACAAGGCCGCCGCGGCGCAGGATCTTCCCCGCTTCTTTTATATCCTGTTCGTTTTTTTCATCCAATAATCGCGTATCCATTTTCATCCGTTCTCCATGCTCTCTTTCAATTTTTCGGCGCGGTCTGCGGCGATGAGTGCGTCAATGATTTCATCGAGGTCGCCGTTTAAGACGTCGAACAGGCGGTAGATTGTCAGGCCTATGCGGTGATCGGTCACGCGCAGCTGCGGGTAGTTGTAGGTGCGGATGCGCTCCGAACGGTCGCCGGTGCCGACCTGACTTTTGCGGTTTGCGGCAATCTCGGCGTTTTGCGCCGCCACCTTAGCGTCTAACAGTCGGGCACGCAGGACGCGCAGGGCTTTATCTTTGTTCTTGTACTGGCTGCGCTCGTCCTGACACTCGACGACCGTGCCGGTGGGCAGGTGCGTAACACGGATGGCAGACGACGTTTTGTTGATGTGCTGCCCGCCCGCGCCGCTGGAGCGGAATGTGTCAATCTTTAAATCTTTCGGGTCAATCTCGAGCTCGACCTCATCGGCTTCCGGCAAAACGGCGACCGTGGCGGTGCTTGTGTGGATGCGGCCCTGCGTTTCCGTTTCCGGCACGCGCTGCACGCGGTGCACGCCGCTTTCAAATTTTAATCTGGAATACGCGCCGTCACCGTCGATTGTGAAGCTGACTTCCTTAAAGCCGCCAAGCTCCGTTTCATTCAGGCTGACGATCTCCGTTTTCCAGCCGCGCTTTTCGGCGTACATGTTGTACATGCGGTAAAGATTATAGGCGAACAGCGCCGCTTCCTCGCCGCCTGCGCCGCCGCGAATTTCCACGATAACACTGCGGTCATCGTTGGGGTCGCGGGGCAATAATAAAATTTTGAGCTCTTCCGAGATGCTTTCGATATCGCTTTTGGCGGCGCTCATCTCGTCGCTCGCCATTTGGCGCAGCTCTTTATCGGCTTCGGAGTCGTTTAAGATCGCTTCGGCATCCTCGAGCGACGCTTCGGCCTTTTTTAAGGCGCGGTATTTTTCCACGATGGGTTCGATTTCTTTGTGCTCCTTCATGAGGTCGCGGTAGAGATTGCGGTCTGCCGCAACGGCGGGATCATAGAGCTTCATATTAAGCTCTTCATATCGGTTTTCAAAAACCGAGAGATTTTCAAACATAGCAAAGCTTCCTTTCAGACAGATAGTTAAATGAAACGGTCTGAGAGGCGCTACTGCTCGCTGCCGGCACTTTCGCGCACGATCTTGCGAATGTTCTTTTCACACTTGTGGCGGGGCACCATGACTTCTCTGCCGCAGCCGGTGCAGCGGATTTTAAAATCCGCGCCGATGCGCAGCACTTCAAACACGTTTGTCCCGCAGGGGTGCGGCTTTTTCATTTGTAATTTGTCGCCTACCCGAACATCCATGGTACAGCCTCCTTTATCGTGTATTGGGCGCGAATGCTCCCTTGAAAATTCAGTATAGCACAATGCTGTATTGATGTCAAAGCAAAAGGCCGCCTGCGCGGGACTTTCCCTTACAGACGGCCTTTTCGGTTTCTATTTTATTCCAAACGCTTTGTGAAAACGCTTTTACGCTGCGATGTGAATGCCGCTCTTCTTCAGCGCGAAACTGAGGGCGGTCGCTACGCCGTAAGCCGCCGCAACGGAGACGATGTCCTTGACGAGATACGGCACGGAGGCCACAAGGAACGCCGCCCACGGGCCGTTGCCGGAGATCATGCCGAACTGAATCGTGCCGCACAGATGGCAAGCCGCAAGGCCCGCAACACCGAGTACAATGGCGAGCACACGGTGCGGCATTTTTGTGCCGAGACCGCACAGCGCAGCCATGGGCAGGAAGCCGTAGATGTAGCCGCCCGCGAGACCGACAAGCGAACCGAAGCCGCCGGAGAAGTTTGCAAACACCGGCAGACCGACAGCGCCGAGCACGATATAGACGAGCACGGCGAGCGTGCCGCGCTTACAGCCGAGTGCATAGCCGCACAGGGCGACCGCGAAGGTCTGTAAGGTGACCGGGATGCCGCTCGGCAGCGGGAACGAAATCTGCGACAAAACGGCAAGCACGGCGGCGAATACGCCGACCATAACGATATTGGTGATTTTCTCTCTGTTGCTGTTCATGTTATTTACCCCTATTCATTTCGGAATACGGCACACTAAGCAGTTTATTCGGCTTTCGGGTTTGCAAAGCCCTTGTGGATCTGCACCTCGCCTGCGGAAAACGCGCGCTCCTCTCCGCTATCGAGACGGACGAGCAGGTGCGCTTCGTCGCTGATACCGGTGACGACACCGCGGTACGTCTCCTCCCCGAGCGAGAACGTGATGGCGCGGCCGGTGAGAAACGAATGGCTGCGGTACGATTCGATGAATGCGTTCGAGCCGAGGTTCTTATACAGCGCGAAAAAGCGACTGATGACGGCAGCTGAAATGCGGCTGCGCATCTCCACGGGGCACGGGCCGTCGAAAATAGCACCGGCGATGGAGCGAATCTCCTCCGGGAAGCCCTCTTCCGGCACAGCGATGTTGATGCCGATGCCGAGCACGGCCCAGTTGAGACCGCCGTTTTCAAAATCAACGGAAGCTTCCGTTAAAATGCCGCAGACCTTTTTCTCGTTGAGGTAAACGTCGTTCACCCATTTGATTTGCGGGTTTAGCCCCGTGACCTGCTCAATGGCTTCGCACACGGCGACCGCTGCGGTAGTCGTGATGAAAAGCGATTTTTCAGCGGTGCAGTGCGGGCGGAGCAGCAGGCTGAAATAAATACCTGTACCCGGCGGCGATGTGAAGTGCCGACCGAGCCTGCCCTTGCCTGCCGTCTGCGATTCCGCAATGAGCACGGTACCCTCCGGCGCGCCCTGCTCCGCCTGTGCCTTTAAAAGCGTATTGGTAGAGGTGACTTCGGTCTGCACCTGCAAGTAAACCGGCATATCGGTATCGAGGAACCGTGAGACACTCTGCACGGTGAGCACATCGCTTTCCGGCGCCAGCGTATAGCCGCGTTTTGGCACGGCGCGAATTTTATGCCCGGCTTCTTCAAGCTTTTGAATGGCTTTCCACACGGCATTGCGGGAAACGCCGAGCGATGACGCAAGCTGCTCGCCGGAGAGGTATTCTCCGCGATTTTTTTCAAGCGCGTCTAAAACTGCATCTTGTATGCGCATAAATTTCCTTTCCGGCAAAACCGGCAGCGAAAATTTCGTCTACCAGTTTACCACACACAAGGTGTTTCGTCAACCTAAAATTAAAATTAAGGTGACGAATAACAAAAACACCGATTGAATGGAACAGCAAAAGCCCGCACAGCGCATGGTTTTGCACTGTGCGGACAACTATTCCATTACTTCTTTTTCTTGAAGCCGTCCTTCAGCGAAACGGAGCGGTTGAAGACAAGGTGGTCTTCTGCGGAATCCTTGTTATCCACGCAGAAATAGCCCTGACGCATGAACTGGAAGCTCTCGCCCGGCTTTGCGGTTTTGAGGCCCGCTTCCACCTTGCAGCCCGTGAGGACCTTGAGGGAATCCGGGTTTAAAAGCTCTAAGAAATCGCCTGCATCCGGGTCTTCCACAGTAAAGAGGTTATCGTAGAGGCGAATTTCGGCGTCTTCGGCGTTCTTCGCGTCCACCCAATGGATGGTGCTCTTGATCTTGCGGCCGTCTGCCGGGTTGCCGCCGCGGGACTCGGGGTCATACTCCGCATAGACCTCGACGACGTTGCCGTTTTCGTCCTTTTTGCAGCCGGTACATTTGACAACATAAGTGGTCTTGAGGCGCACTTCATTTCCCGGGAAAAGGCGGAAATAGCCCTTTACAGGGGTCTCCATGAAGTCTTCGGCTTCAATGTACAGCTCGCGGCCGAACGTAACCGTGCGGGTACCATCTTCGGGACGGTTCGGATTATTCTCGACCTCGAACGTTTCGGTCCTATCTTCGGGATAGTTCGTCAAAATGAGCTTTACGGGGTTCAGAACGCCCATGACGCGCTTTGCCGTGAGGTTCAGGTCTTCGCGCAGGCAATGCTCGAGAAAGCTGTATTCCACGGTAGAGTTCACCTTGGAAACACCGTTGCGCACGCTGAAATTGCGAATGGAGGCCGGGGTGTAACCGCGGCGGCGCAGGCCGCAGATGGTGGGCATTCTCGGGTCGTCCCAGCCGCTGACATAACCGCCTTCTACGAGTGCGCGCAGCTTGCGTTTGCTCATGACCGTGTTGTTGATGCCGAGGCGGGCAAACTCGATCTGACGCGGCTTTGCGGGCAGCGTGACGTTGTTGATAACCCAATCGTACAGCGGACGGTGATCCTCAAATTCCAACGAACACAGCGAGTGCGTGATGTGCTCCATGGCGTCCTCGATGGGGTGCGCGAAGTCGTACATCGGGTAGATGCACCATTTGGTACCGGTGCGATGGTGCGGCATGTGGTTGATGCGGTAGATGACCGGGTCGCGCATATTGAAGTTGCCGGAAGCGAGGTCAATCTTTGCACGGAGCGTCATTCTGCCGTCTTCAAACTCGCCGGCGCGCATGCGGGCAAACAGGTCGAGACTCTCCTCCATCGGACGGTCACGGTACGGGCTCTGCGCCGGGGTGGTGAGGTCGCCGCGCATTTCACGCATCTGGTCAGGCGTGAGCTCGCAAACATAGGCAAGACCCTTTTTGATGAGCTCTACGGCGCCGTTGTACATATCTTCAAAATAATCGGAAGCATAGTAAAAGCGGTCTTCCCAATCGTAGCCGAGCCAGTGGATATCTTCCTTGATGGCATCGACGTACTCCACGTCTTCCTTTGTGGGGTTCGTGTCGTCCATGCGCAGGTTACAGATGCCGTTAAAGCGCTCTGCGGTGCCGAAATCGACGTAGATCGCCTTGGCGTGGCCGATGTGCAGGTAGCCGTTCGGCTCCGGCGGGAAACGGGTGTGCACCTTCATGCCTTCGCAGCGGCCGCCCTCTGCGAGGTCTTCTATAATAAAATCATCGATAAAACTGCTGCTGATCTCCTCGGAGACCGCTTCGTTTTTGATCTCTTCACTCATAATTTGTCCATACCTTTCCTAATATCAGGTTTTTCCTCTTGCTTTATGCGTTCTCGATCTTTTGAAGGCCGAGCTGTAAACGGCGCAGCGCCTCCTCTTTGCCGAGCACGGCGAGAATTTCCATAGCGCCGCCGGGGGTAACGGTCTGGCCTGCCGCCGCGATGCGTACCGGCCACAGCAGCGTGCCGTTTTTCACTTCGAGGCTCTGTGCGAGGGCAATGAGTGCATCGTGGATGGTATCAACCTGCCAGTTTTCAATGGCGGACAGCGTCTCGATGGCGGCACGCAGCATGACGGGCGCGTTCTCGAGCGTTGCCTTGCTCTTTTTGTTTATGAAGAGGTCTGCGGAATATTCCGGCAGCTCTTTGAAGAAGCCGAGCAGGCTCGGGATTTCCTTAAACTTCAAAATACGCGGCTGCAAAATGGCGTCGAGCACGTCGTACGGCTTTTCTGCGTCGCCGAAAATCTCTTTGTAGTACGGCATCGCCGCGGTGCGGAACTCTTCCCCGCTCATCTTGCGGATGTACTCGCCGTTGAACCACAGGAGCTTATCGTAATCGAACACGGCGGGCGATTTGCTGATGCCGTCGATGGAGAATGCTTCTTCGAGCTCTTTCAGCGAGAAAATTTCCCGGTTATCCTTCGGGCACCAGCCGAGCAGCGCGATGTAGTTCGTGATGACCGGTGCGAGGTAGCCGTCTTCGAGGAGGCCCTGAAAGCTTGTGGAACCGTGGCGCTTTGAAAGCTTTGAGACGGAGCCGTCTTCGTTTTTGCCCATGATGAGCGGCAGGTGCACATAAATCGGCTTTTCCCAGCCGAACGCGTCGTAGAGCATGTTGTACTTTGGTGTAGAGGTGAGGTACTCGCAGCCGCGCACGACATGCGTAATGTGCATGAGGTGGTCGTCGATGACGTTTGCAAAGTTGTAGGTCGGGTAGCCGTCGGACTTTAAAAGCACCTGATCTTCGATCTCTTTGTTTTCGATCGTGATGGTGCCGTAAACGGCGTCTTCAAAGGACGTAGAGCCCTCGAGCGGCACACGCTGACGAATGACATACGGCATACCGGCGTCGAGGTTCTTCCGGATTTCCTCTGCGGGCAGGTCGCGGCAATGACGGTCGTAGCCGCCGAACTCGCCGTCCTGATGAATGGACTCGAGGCGCTCTTTGGTGCAGAAGCAATAGTATGCCTTTCCCTCGCGCACAAGCTGCTCTGCGTAGGGTTTATAAATATCCTTGCGTTCGCTCTGTACATACGGGCCGTATTCGCCGCCGATGTCCGGTCCTTCGTCATGCTGCAGACCGACTTGCTGCAGTGTATTATATATAACGTCTGTTGCGCCTTCTACATAGCGCTCCTGATCTGTGTCTTCAATTCTGAGCACAAACGTGCCGTTTTGGGACTTCGCCACCAGATACTCGTACAGCGCCGTTCTGAGGTTTCCGACGTGCATGAAACCGGTGGGGCTCGGCGCAAAGCGTGTGCGAACCATTAAAACAACCTCCTTGGTTTTTCGGTGCGTTGCTATCCATGCCACCGGCATGAAAGAATACTACACCATCATATAATGTTCTATTATATATCTGTGCGCAAAATTTTGCAATAAAAAAACGGGAAAAAGCGCCATCTTTTTCCCGTTTTCTGTTCTTAATCGCCCTTGAGAAACGCCACGTACTCTTCAAGGCACATGTTAAGCTCGTTCATGCGCTGCGCATGCTCCTTGCCGACGTAACGGTAATGCCACGGCTCGTAATCGATGCCGGTGATGCTCTCCTTGCCTTTGGGGTAGCGCTCGACAAAGCCGTATTCCGCGGCGTGCTCCTGCAGCCATGTGTAGGCTTTCGTCTCGCGGAAATCGTCTTCAACGTCGTTGAAATCGACCGCAAGGCCGGTGTGATGCTCGCTGTACCCCGGCGCCTGAATGGTGATCCGCGCGTCTTCATACGCGTTTTCATAGGTCATGCCGTCTGCCATGCGGCGCTGTACGGCGCGATCCAGCACGCTTTCCTGCTCCTCCACGCTGCGATAGCCCGAGGCAACCCACAAATTGATCTCGTCGTTATACGCTGCATTGATAAGCGCCGTGAGCTCCGGGTACATTTTGGAGTTGACGGTGATGGTATCGAACAGCGTCGGGGGCATTTGGAAATCGTCCGGCAGCGGCACTTCGCTGTTCACAAGCACAAGCCGCCAATCGCCGAGCTGCTGAAAGGCAGATTCGGGAGTGGAGGTCGTTTTAGAAAGCACACTTGCTTTGTCTGAAATGCTCTCCGCAGCGGTGCTCGGCGCCGCTTCCGGCGAGGCAGCAGCTTCTATGGGCTCTGCATTTTGATGCGGCATGGCAAGCAACGCTGTGATGATAAGCACAGCCGCAATGCACCCTGCCCCACTAAGCAAAAGCCGTGCACGCGATTTCAGTACACGTGCGGGAATCCTGTTATGCTTCTTCCGTTTTTGCGGCTGTTTTAATCTGTAATGTCCACCTTGCGGCCCCGCCATGTGCTTTGCCACGTTCATGCTCCCTTTTCTTTGTATCTTCTATTGCAAGTATACCACATAACTGGTATACTAATCCATAATTTCTAAATTGTTTTTTCATCTTTTTTGCATTTTAAAGGAGTGACCTTGATGAAAAGGATCTTTATGCGCGGCAACCCCGGCGATTTTGCAAATTATGTGGCAGCGCTGACGGCTTGCGGCGCGGAGCCGGTAATCTCGATGACACTTTCCGACGCAGACATTTGCGACGGTCTGCTGATCCCCGGCGGCGCCGATGTAAATCCTGTGCTCTATGGGCAGGAAAACACGGCGAGCGAAGGCATCGATGACAGCCGTGATGCAGACGAGATTGCGCTTGCAAAATGCTTTTTTACAGCGGGCAAGCCGGTATTCGGCATTTGCAGAGGGCATCAGGTGCTGAACGTGGCATTCGGCGGCGACCTCATTCAGGATGTGCCGGACCCGCAGCACCACATGGCGGCAAAAGAGACCGGCGATGCCATTCACACGGTACGCGCGCAGCATGATCTGATGCGCGAATTTTACGGCGAAGAATTCCCCGTGAACAGTGCACACCATCAGGCCGCAGGTAAGCTCGGCGCGGGACTTATCCCCCTGTGCGTCAGCGACGACGGCATCAACGAGGGCTTTATCCATGAAAACGGCAAGGTGATCGGCGTGCAGTTTCACCCGGAGCGCATCGGCTTTGCGCACCGCCGCCCCGATGCAGTGAACGGCGAAAAGCTGTTTCGCTATTTTCTGGGTCTGATTTAAAGCCGCTTTCCTCTATTTTCCGCTTCCGCATAAAATTGTGAAAAAACTGCTTGCTTTTTTCCCGGGCATCGTGTATAATAAATTCGTTATCCGGGTGTAGCGCAGTTTTGGTAGCGCGCTTGAATGGGGTTCAAGAGGCCGCAGGTTCAACTCCTGTCACTCGGACCATGCGGAGTATCATTAAAGGATCTGAAAGTCTTTTGATGATACTCCGCATTTTTTATGCTCAAAAATGGGTGGCGCCGTTTTCGCTGAACAGGAGCCGATCCTGAATACAGAGCAGTTGTACCTTGTGTTCCGTGAGTAGGTCTATGTAGCGTTGTGTCATGCCCCACTTGCGGCCTATACGGTCAATGCTTTTCACCAGCACCACGTCCACCTTACCGTCAAGGACTGCCTTCGTCACTTCTTGCAAAGCTGGGCGATCCAGCGTCAGACCGCTGCCGTGTTCGTCAGCAGCGCCGATGATGGTATACCCCGCCTGTTTCGCATAACGACGAAGTTCAGCGCCCTGTGCCTCAAGACTGAACCCATCATCGTGAGCCACACGGCAATACAGGAAAACTCTCATATTCCACACCACCTTACACCGCCGGGGCGTAGCTTAATGCTACGCCTTTTCTCGTTTCCAGCAGGATGTCCTGCTCCGGGATCTTCCGGCGATCCGGCACTTCAAAAGCGCCGATGCAGTTGTAGAAGATCACGACTCGCTGATTGGTAACGCCATCCTCCTTGACCGCAGGATAAACGTCAATGTGGTCGATCATCTCCCCGACCATGCGTTTGGTAATCGTGGTGGCGTCGGTATAACGCCGGATCGTTTCGAGAAAGAAACCCACATCCATTTGCTTGCCGTCTGACTTTTTCAGTTCCAGCCGCAGCGCTTTGATTTTCCCGGCAGCCTCGCCCTGTTCCTGCTCATACCGCTTCGTCATTTTCGCAAACCGGGCATCGTCGATCTTGCCGGACACGTTGTCCTCATACAGCCTTTCAAAGAGCATATCCAGTTCCTTGTCACGGGCCAGCAGCACATCCAGCTCCCGCTGTTTCCGCGCCCGGTCATTTTGCGCGACCTTTGCGGAGCGGCCCATCATAGCCTTGATAAAGTCGTTTTCATACTCATTGGCGAAACAGGCCAGCCGCTTGACCTCATACAGAACGACCTGCTCCAAGAAGTCCAGCCGGATATAATGGGTTGACGAACACTTACGTAGTCCCGAGTTGTGGTTGTTGCAGCTGAAAAACTTAATGTCGTGGTTGTTTTGGTTGAAGTGGAACGTCAGATTGCCGCCGCACTCTGGACATTTCATCACGCCGGAGAACACGCTGGGCTCCTGTGTAACGGTAGTCCGTCTGCGGCGCGTGGTATGCAGGCTCTGCACCTTTTCCCACGTGATGCGGTCAATAATCGGCTCATGGACATTGAGAAAGATTGCCCGGTTTTCCTCCGGGTTTTCGATCCGCCGCTTTACCTTGTAGGACTTGGAATAGCTCTTGAAGTTGATTACGTCGCCGCAGTATTCCTGCAAGGTGAGGATTTTCTTGACGGTGGTGTGGTTCCACTTGGTAGGCTCCAGCGTACTTTTGGAGCCGCCCTTGCTGATTTCCTTACTGGTGCGGTAGGCCGAGGGATTTAATATCCCTGCCTCACAGAGCGCTGTTGCGATCTGCATAGGGCCGTTGCCTTCCAGCGCCAGACGATAAATACGCCGCACAACCTCGGCGGCCTCCGGGTCAATCACCCAAAACCGGGGATCTTCCGGGTTCTTGATATAACCGTAAGGCGGCGGGGACAGCGGGATGCCGGAATTGCCTTTCATCTTGTTGACGATACGGCGCTTCTTGGAAATGTCTTTGGCGTACCACTCATTCATAATGTTGCGGAATGGAGTGAAATCATCCTCGCCCTCGTCGCTGTCAACACCATCGGAAACGGCAATCAGCCGAATGTCGTGCTGCGGGAAAAATTCCTCAGTGAGCTTGCCGACTTCAATATAGTTGCGGCCCAGGCGGGAAAGATCTTTGACGAACACCGCCGAAATGTACCCGGCCTCGATTGCCTGTATCATTTTCTGAAAGCCAGGGCGTTTCATCGTCGTGCCTGTAATCCCATCATCCACAAAAAAGATCGTGTCCGTGTACCCTTTTTCCTTGGCTACCTTTTGCAGTATCTTTTTCTGATTTTGGATGCTGTTGGACTCGTTGTCCATGTTATCGTCACGGCTCAGGCGGCAGTAGAGGGCAGCTGTGCCGGTTGCGTATTTACTTGACTGTTTCAAAATATCCTCCTTCCCAAGCAGTCAAGCAAGGGCTTTATCCTATGTATATTGTACCTCTGCCGACCGCCCATGTTAAGGATGTCGATGGATCAATTAAACTGGCTCTAAATCGGCCAGCATCAGTTTCAAAAGAATGTCACGCATGGGCTCGCCCTCGTCCTTGTAGACAGGCGTAACAATGAATGTGATTTTTCCGATTTGGTAGGTGTACTCTTCCTTACAGGCTGTATCAGCCATAGTGTCCTCCTTTCGCGGTATCAAAACACACTGCTAACCTCTCCCTGTTGTCTGTTGGGGAAACACGAAAAGGCGGCACCCGCGCTGGGTGTCGCCCTTTCACCTTTCTCCACGTTGGGACATTTTGTCTCGAAGTGAAAACAGGAGCGCCGCGCTCATTTTCTTGGCCCGTCATAAGACAGCAATACTCGGTGCGACGCTCCTGCTGGGGTGCGGCAGCCCGGAGGGACAGGCGGCCAGCCTGTCCACTCGCGGATTGTGGCCGTGGGATGGCAAGTCCCCTCTTGCGGCGCTGGTGTTGATCGCTCGTTCCCCGGAAAGAGGAAGTCTCGGCGCACCCGCCGCCCGGCTCCCCGCACTTGCTCGGAGCCGCCGCTATTCAGTTGTGGAGAGGATCAACTCCTCTCATATACCAAGGACATTGGGAAGATGTTTTTTAACCCTCCGCATCAAGCATTTTGCAAATATTTTCTCATGGCCTTTAAGCCCTGCTGGATCGATTTATGTACGGCGGCCACGCTCACACCTTCGGCCTCAGCCACCTCGGTCATGCTCTTACCCTCAATGATACAGGCATCCACACGGCGGCCCTGCGTTTCGGGCAAAGTGTTCAGCGCGTTCCACAGATCGCAGAAACGCTCCATGCGCTCCAACAGCTCCTGCGGGGTCGGCTCGGAAAGGCAAGCGGAGTATTCGATCCCATCGTCACAGTTGAGGGAATACTGTGCCTTGTTGCGGATCATGCGCCGCTGGTAGGCAGCCTCATACAGCTTATCGGTCCGCAGCTCGGCGGCCACTTCATCGGAAACCTCAATATATTCATCATGGGTATACCAAGAATAAATGTCCTTCAGATTGATAGTAGTCATTATATGTTCCTCCGTTCAGATTTTTGTTGTGAGTGGTCGATCTGAACAGGGGATGGCGGGGATCGGCAGCCGGGGCCGCCCCTGCCTACCTCGGGACAACTTGTCCCAAGACGGGTATAGAAAAACGCGCTCGCATGGCGTAATGCCACACAAGCGCGTGAAATGACATATTCAGTTTTATACTGACAAATTTCACATCCAAGGCCGGACTGCGCCGCAGGGGGAGCTACGCTTTTTTTATCTGGTGAAGATCATGCGTACTATGATAAAGCAAAATGAACACGACGATCCCTCCTTGGAAACCGCCGTGTTCCTCATAAAGTCGTCGTATAACGCGGCGGCTTTAATTGACAGCCGCCGAAAACAAAAGAGCCGATAACTCGCGCCCAAAGGCTACGGGTTATCGGCTCTGCGTCTATGCGTCTGGCTCTTTGATAACTGTTGTATTCTGTTGTTCCATACTGATAATCGTTTCCTGTTTGCACTTCGGGCAGAATAACGGAAAATTCTTAAGCACAGTATCGCTTCGAATTTTTACTCGCGTTTTGTTGCCGCATACGGGACATAAGAGCCATGATTCAGCATTGGAAATAGCAAACATCTTTTTAGTCAACCCAATTTGGTTCCGCACTGGGAAGTTCAGGAATGTCCTTATAGTTTTCCATATAGAAGTCTTGGTCGATTGTAACTTCCCATGTTCCAGTTTTTAAATTGCCAGTGGTATCTTCATTTGCTGCACCCGGAGTGTCGTTCCAATTCGGCTCAGCATTGGGGAGTTCGGGGATATCCTTATAGTTTTCCATATAGGGGCCTTCATCGATTGTAACCGTCCCCTCTGCTTCGTCACCTGCTGCCACAGGAGAATCTTCCCGGTTAGGATTGCCCACTCCAAGGGATGATGTAGCGTTTGCCTTCTCTCCCGCAACCGGGTCTTTATTTTCGCCACTGCAGGCTGCAAGGGAGAACAGCATAATAACAGTAATACCAAAAATCAAAAATTTTTTCATTATGGTTTTCCTCCGTATCTATTTATTATGTAATTATAATGTTTGCGTCACCACGAATAATTGAGGTAACTACTTTTACCAATTCTTTGGCTTCCATCTGTTGCGCTACGATCTGAAACTCAATCCCGTCTTTTTCAAATTCAGCCACATACATATCATAGTAGCCGGAAGGTTCATGTGTTTCAGAATGATAGGGACTGTATGGCATGGAACGGTATCCAAATGTAACTTCTGTTCTCTCAATGTTAGAAGTTTTTACTTCATCTTCCGGCAAAAGATATAGGCAAGTTTGAATGATTCCTATCTTTGAAGCTGTAATAGAGAAGCCCTGTTTGACCGTCATATCTTCTGATTGGTAGAAACCAAGTTGAATAGTATCTTCTGTAACAGTACCATCTTGTCTGATATAGACTGCTGAATTACTATTGTATGCAGACGCAACCAAACCATTAGGAATATAGGCTGGGGTCAGATCGCTTCCATAATAAGCGACAATATCTTTTTTGCTCCAAACAACTTCGTCATCTGTTTCCGGGTTATACCGTACATAGTCTGCACTTGTAAAGTCATCAACTTGATTTATAATAATATTGCTCATGCTGATGCGAGTCCAAGTGGTTGACGGGGTATGGCTGTTAGGATGATTGGAAATAATGCCATTCGGATCATCTGACGGTATTGTGCCCTGCTGATTTAAGTAGTTCGGCAAAAAAGAAAATGCAGTAACCATTACAACTGCTAAGCAAGCTGCCATTGATCCCCACTTGAGCCAATTCTTCTTTTTATTTGACTCATTCAAGGGGGCAGCCTCCTTGATATATTTTTCATCAACTTGATTGAGAAGAATTAATATCCGTTCCTCTTTCATAATGAGACACCTTCTTTCTCCAAAAGATTTCTTAGTTCCTGTCTTGAACGGAGTAAAGACATTTTTACCTTGCTTTCACTCATCCCGTAGTCTGTGGAAATCTCCTTAATGGAACTTAAGTACCAGTATCGACGCATAAAAACTTTTCGGTGTTCAAGTGATAGCGAGGCAAGAAAACGATTAAAGACCTCGACCAGCACCATCTCGTCAACAATGTGAGCCGTGTTGTCAATCGCAGGCAGGCACTCGTGTAGTTCGTCAAGCACCAGCGGCACTTTTCCGGAGTTGCGTTTTTCTGCGGTAAGACCCTTGTATTTGTTTAACGCTAAATTTCGGGTTATCTTGCCGAGAAAGGTTTTTAGCCCGGAAGGGCGATGATCTGGCATACTGTTCCATGCTCGCATATATGTATCGTTGACACATTCCTCACTATCCTCAAAATCGTGAAGAATGTTAAATGCAATATAGTGACAGTATTTGCCATATTTTTTCGCCGTTTCAGATATAGCAATATCGGAGCGCTCCCAGTATAGATCCACAATCTGCTTATCATCCATAGCGTTCCTCCTTTCCGTAGCATAAAGGCCTTTCACCCTAATACACCACAAATCAATGCTGGGCGTCACATTGAATTGAAAATTTTTCAAAAAATTTTGGGACAAACTCTCCCAAAGGACAGCTATATTGTAAAGCTCTTCCATCTATACTTCAAGAATACGACACGAAATTAAATAGTACATACCACGAAAAATAAAGTCGTTCAAATAATAAGACCTGAAATATAAAATTACATTAGGAGATGTTATGAAATTTCAGCGTGATGAACGACGATTGGATTTTACCCCTATAGGGCTTGCTATCAAGCGGGCGCGTGAAGCAAAAGGGATGACGCAGGAGGACTTGGCCTATGTCATCGACCGCACTCCACGCACGATCATGTATAACGAGAACAACGGCCAGCATCCCAGCCTCAATGCCTTTTATCAGATGATGACAATGTTTGATATTTCCGTGGATCAGTTTTTCTTCCCGGAGAAATACCCGGAAAACAGTTGTCGCAAGCGCATTGATGTGATGCTGAACTCGCTGGACGAAAAGGACTTGCGGGTAATTGAAGCCACAATAAAGGCGTTAAAAGACGCCAAGGAAACGGAGAAAGTGTGAAAAAACGCTGCCTCCGTTTTTCACCTTTTTAGGGGTACGCACTAACGGCAAGCAGGGCAAGTGTGGCCACACTTGCTATTTTTGCAGCCCGAGAGGGCCGCAAAAACGCTTGTTGGGGAGCCTCCCCAAACCCGGCACTTCGGGACATTTTGTCCCAAAGTAAATTGTCTGCGTCACCGTCGCTACCGCTCCTGTTCCTTATTCTTGCGCCCGTCCGTCACGCCCAGCAGATAGTCAATGTTGGTCTTGACCGCCACGGCCTGCCGCATTTCCTGTTGGGCGGCCCGGTACTTGGCGTACAGGGCCTTTTTCTCCGCCGCTAGCTTGCGGCGCTTTTCTTTTAATTGGGCCATCTTGGGCAGTTTGGCCCCGTTCAGCAGATCGTTCAAAGCAGCCTTGGCTGCCCGGTAGTCCGCCAGCTCCGCCTCGTGCTGGGCCAGAAATCTCTTGCTATACTTGGCCGCCTTGTACTCGTCAAATACGGGCCGGGTCTTGGCGTATTGTACCACGGCCCCCATGAGCTCGGAAGTATAGGCAAGGTCAGCCTCGGTCTGCCGGAGCTGCTCCGTCAGCACATGGAAACGGGCGGACGCAGCCTCGGCCTCGGTGGTGAGCTGGTCATATTCGCTGATCTGATGTTCCCGCATGAATTGCAGCGCAGCGGCCATCTGTTTGAGGTTATACACCTTGGCCCACCGCTCATAGGCTGGGCCTTTCCCGGAGCGGAGCCGCTCCTGTATATCCACGATCAGATCAACACGCCTGGACGTAGCGGGGGTCGGAGCGTCCAGCTTCGGCAAGGGGCGTTTGCCCGCAATTACATCCCAGATGTCCCCGGGATCAAAGCCTTCCCCGAGAGTGAATGAGCGAAGCCGGGTGGCCCGCTGCTGCCCTGGCACAAGGAATGAGATCGCACCGCCACGCCCCCGCTTGACCGCATAGCCGGACTCCTCCATGAGCCGTAAAAAGGTGTCGAAGCTATCCGGGCCTTGGGCAAGGGCATCGCAGATGGCCGCCCGCAGCCGTTCCTTGTAGGAGGGCTGGCGCTCCGTCCCGAGCCATGCTCCGTAATGGAGAAAACGACCCTTGCTATGGAGCTTGGGGTTGGTGATCACGGACAGGTCATTTTCCAGACACACCCGGTCAGAGAGCCGCCGCACCGCCCGGGCCGAGCCGATGAAATCCCTGAACTTGTGGGAGCAATCCAGCGAAGTGGAGTTGTAGTAGATGTGGTTATGAATGTGCTGGCGGTCTGTGTGGGTGGCGACGAAAAAGGCGTACTTACCCTTTGTCCAGCGCATCGCCGTTTCATAGCCTACCCGGTTTGCCTCCTCGGCAGTGATCTCTCCGGGTTTGAACGACTGCCGGATCTGATAGCACAGCACATCAGCGTCCCGCCGCTGCTCCCGGCCCGTGGTGACCTTGTACTTGGCCTTGGAGAGCAGGAACTCGGCGTCGGCAGTCATGTGGTCGCAAGCGTAGGCAGAAATCAATTCGCCGCCCTCGGTCTTGTCCGGGTTTTTACCGTAGTCAAAACGGCCTTTCAAAGATTGGCTAATGGTTTCTCCCTTGCTGATTTTGTGTTTTTTGAAATAGGTTGTGGCCGTAGGCAGCCCTCCTTCCTGTACGACAAACGGCGGCTGTTGCCAGCTTGCTCTTGACTTTCTCGTCCCAAAATGATATAGTTTGTTATAAGTTATTATAAATTAGCATAAAGGAGGGCGACAGCCTATGAATCAATCCGATTTACCTACCGTTCGACTTCTTGCTCGAAACGGGGCATTCTCGTTTACTAACCATGCATATAAGCAAATGCTCAATCGAGATGTTTCCTTCGACGATGTTGAGGCCATCCTAATCAGTCCCACCAATCAAATCATTGAATGTCAATCGCCGTCTTCGACACCGGGAAAAGAACATTCTGACGAGCGTGTTCTTCTTTATGATCCTTGCGGTTCCAAAGATACAATAATCATTTTTGTTGTACTGTTTACCCCAACTCCAGATCTTCGAGTTGTCACGGTTGAAAATGTTGATGAGGAAATATGGGAGCGAAAAGAAGGAATACCTTGCCTTGTCCGTAAATAGGACAGGCAATTACATAACTCTACTAACCCAAACGATTTTTTAAGTACACCAGAATAAAAACAGGGAAAATTGGAAATTCTACTTTATATCAATTTATAATAAATATTCTTATCATATAATTTTAACAATGTATTTGTAGCTTATAATAGGAGGACGGCATGGAGGAACTTACTTTTAAGGTGTGCGATCACTGCCACGGGAAGATGTTGCCGCAGACGATGAGCCAAACATTTCGATTTAATGGAAAAGAAATAGAAATTAAAGGTATCCAAGGTTACAGATGTGAAAGCTGCGGAAATGAAGTCTATGAAGCAAAAGAAATCCGAATGATTGATAAGATCATTCGGGCCATGAATGATAAACCGGCTGTTGACATCTTAAATCTGGATGAAACAGCAGACTATCTGCGTGTTAGTAATCAAACTGTTTACAATATGATAAAAGATGGCCGAATCAAAGCATACAAAGTTGGCCGTGAATGGAAGTTTTTAAGGGCTGACATTATGGCATATTTGGAATCGGCATCAAGCGATCGGCTTCTTTCTATGGCAGCTAAAGGTGGTGGTACGGATAAAGATGATATGGAAACTATTTTGCACGAATTAGAAAAAAGAAAGGCTAAGCATGAATAACACCGCTTTTCAAGAAGCTCTCACATTTGCTCAACAGGTTTCAAATCCACACTCTCCGTACGGTTTATGTAGAGTATTGGGAATAGAAATCATATCTGATAAACCCATGCATAAGGATGGCTATTTGGTATGTCGCGATGGATGCAAATTGATTTTCGTAAATTCGCTAATTCATAATCCGCATCGCCGTAAATTCATTGTTTCTCATGAGATTGGCCATTTCCTGCTGCATCGTGACAATCTTTATTGTTGTGATAATATCTTAGAAATCGGAACATCTTCTATCAACACATCGCGCCAAGAATACGAGGCAAACAGATTTGCGTCAGAATATCTTATGCCTCAAGAAGAACTTATCTCGCTACTTCCATCAAAGCCATTACAATTTTCAGACATTTCAAAAATTGCAAGCCATTTTAATGTGTCAATGACTTCTGCTGCGCTGAGGTCTGTGAAACTATCAAAAAGCGAGGATGAAATACTTATTTGCTATGATGGTCAACGGCTAAAGTGGTTTTCCAGCGCAGATCGTACTTTGAATTTAGATGACATCCCCTCGCACTGCCCCGTAGATTTATCAAAGGTTCCACTTATTTCTGATATAACAGGAGCCTGGGACTCATTATATGATGGGCCCGTTCACCAAGAAATTTTTCAGCCGTTTGGAAACCAAAAATTAGTGTTGTTATCTGGTAATAGAACTAGTATGGAGGAGGCTTATTGTGAACTCTAAAAGAAGCAGTTCTACGCTGGCATCCCAGGCTGCAAAAGCGTTAAGTAGCAAAGAAACATCCACCACACAAAAGTCATTGGCTGCCAGCGTTTTATCGCAACGCAATCCGCACAATCAAACAGGTGCCGCTATGGAGGATAAAGCATCTCAAGTATTGCAGAGTAGCAAGTACTCTGCACAAACAAAGAGCTTTGCAGCAAGTGTTCTCTCGCAGTCAAATAAGTCGCGATAACTACTATAAAGGCGTGCCCCTACTGTGATAGTAGAGGCACGCCTTTAATATAATTATATTATAGCTCCACCACCTTCGACAGCTTTTTCAGCAGATCGGACAACGGCCCCCAAAGGTCAGCGTAGTCCCGTTGCAGGGCCTTGATCTCGTCGGGGTAAATGCCGCCGTAGGTGTTCACATGGATCGCCACTTGGTTGAGGTTGTTGGCGCACCGCCTTTGGAGGGACACCAGCTCGCGGATGTCCGAGAGGTCAACATGGAGCACATAGCCATTCAAAGCCATTTTCCGCATATAGGCCCCCATGTTGGAAATGCCCGCCTCGGCCATGCGTTCCCCGATCAGCGCCTGCTCCTCCGGCGTCACCATGACATGAAGATGGACACAGCGGCGGCGTTTCTTTGTCACCGCTCCTCACGCTCCCGGCTCCTGTGCTTGCTGGGCGGCTCCTTCACCTTGTCCAGCTCCTTTTTCGGGGGCTGGGGCGGCAGGGCAGGGGCGTTGTTCAGCAGGCCGTCGATCATGTTGTAATTCTGCTCGGTGGACAGCTCCACGGTTTTCAGCGGGTTATCCTGTTCGTACATAGTAATCACCATGCCGACCGCTTCGCTCTCGGCACAAATAGGGATGAAAGAGAGCAGACAAACGGTCGCCTTTCTTGTAAAATTAGATTTGAGGAGGAAGTATACTACAACGCACGGTAGGAGGAGTCGTAGACTGCTTCCAGAGTTTAAAACAGTATAATAATCAGTGTTAGAATCACCTTTTCAAGCACAAATAAGTGGTGCGTCGAGCCCGTACACTAAGGATTGTATTAACGCCTGTTAATTGCTTGGTGGTTCAGTCACTGCTTCCTTCTCACATTTTTGTTATGAGGAGGTTGTTGATTTGAAAATTGTATTTCCAACCTGTTGTGGGGTAGATGTCCACAAATCGTTTCTGGTTGCAACGATCATTAAAACGCCGCAGAATAGCTTACAGCAGAGCTACCAGAAGAAACGGTTCTCCACTTTCAATTCCGATTTGAATCGTTTTGCCGATTGGCTTCGCGAGAATGACTGTTTGGATGTCTGTATGGAATCCACCGGAAAGTACTGGGTTCCTGTCTTTAACATCCTGGAGAAACAGGGTATCCGCGTGGTTATCGCCAATCCTAAATGGGTCAAAGCTGTAAAAGGCAACAAGGATGATACGAAAGACTCCAAATGGATTGGAGATCTATTTCGCATTGGCCTTGTCAAAAGCAGTTTTATCCCCAATAAGGAAATTCGCATCCTTCGGGAACTGACCCGCTACCGCTATAAGCTCATCTCCATGAAGAGCAGTGAAAAGAACCGTTTTCAGAACGCTTTTACGGTCTGCAATGTGGCATTGGATTCCGTTGTGTCCGATATGTTCGGCAAGTCTGCAACTGCCATTACAGACTACCTTACATCCGATGTGGAATTTGACGCTCAACACTGCATTTCCCTTCTGCAGCGTTCTCTCAAGAAGAAAGCTCCTGCGGTTTTGGAGGCTGTGGAAGGTCACGAAATAGCTCCAGAGCAGAAAACCCGCATTGGAATTGTCCGCGACCATCTTCACTATATCGACAAGCTGGTAGAACGGGTGGATGATTGCGTGGAAGGCATGGTCCAAAAATACGAGGGTGCCATTACTCTTTTGCGCACAATTCCCGGTGTTGACCGCAGCAGTGCCATTACCATCCTCTCCGAGATCGGTATCGATATGGCCCAGTTTGGCTCTTCCAAGCGCCTGTGCTGTTGGGCTGGCTTAACCCCTGGTAACAACGAGTCCGCAGGAAAGAAAAAATCTGTCCGTATTTCACGTGCTGGAGTTTATCTCAAACCAGCGTTGGTGCAGGCTGCACACGCTGCCGTGAAGGACAAGTCTTCCACCTACTACGCTGTGAAATATGAGCGTATTTCTAAACGCCGGGGTAAAAAGCGGGCTATTATTGCCATTGCCAGAATGATTTTGACGGCGGTTTTCTGTATGCTTTCCACCGGGGAGGTCTGGAACCCGGTTGACCTCTACAAAGTCGATATGCCAGAGCACCTCAAGGAGAAGCAGCTTGCCAAGGCTGTGAAGCAAGCTGTTCATTTCCTTGAAACCCAGGGACTTACTGTACTTGATTCTGCTTGAATTTTTTCTTCTTTCTCACTCGTGCCCTGAAAACTCCTTGGTTGGCGGGGTTGGTTTTGTGCGCCTTTTTTCGGGCCCGCTCGGATCATTTCTTTCACACTAATCTCCTTGCAGTTCATACCACATACCATTTTTATCATCGTAAATGTACTTGTCCATTGAAAAATCCTCCGTTATAATATATTCGCACATACATCACAGTTCTCCGATTGCCACACTCTGTTATATCTTGTTGTGAGATTTTCTTGCCCTTGTA
>QWCE01004199.1_pt1 | contig 29453 bp, 28 predicted proteins | sample 1972531 | NCBI WGS metagenome assembly QWCE01 (sample SAMN09866716, study PRJNA288562) | Human gut metagenome isolate term4_stool, whole genome shotgun sequencing... | reverse complement strand
GCTGATCTGGTCATCGTAGAACTCGCCGAAGTTCTTCATATACATCTTGACCTTGTTCACATCGGCCACGGTGACAAAGCTGTTCAGCTGCACGTCCAGGTGCTCGGCCACGCCTTCCACAGCGCGGGTCACGTCGGAGAGCTTGCCCACGCCGGAGGGCTCGATGACGATGCGGTCGGGGTGGTACTGCTCCACCACCTGCTGCAGAGCGGTTCGGAAGTCGCCCACCAGCGAGCAGCAGATGCAGCCGGCGTTCAGCTCGTTGATCTGGATGCCGCTTTCCTTCAAAAAGCCGCCGTCGATGCCGATCTCGCCGAACTCGTTCTCGATCAGAACGACCTGCTGGCCTGCGAAAGCCTCTTTGATGAGCTTTTTGATGAGGGTGGTTTTACCGGCACCCAGGAAGCCGGAGAAGATATCAATTTTAGTCATGATTCAAATGCCTCTTTCTTGTAATAGCACACAGAGCCGCAGAGTGCTGGCTCAAAAATCTTACACTCCTATTATAACAAGGCTGTCAATGGGAAAACGCCCTTTTTCAAGAAAAAATTGTAACATTTTTTGCAAATTGGCGGCATTTTGAGGGAGAATGAACTCCCTCCGTCAAAACCTGACGGTTTTGCCAGCTCCCTCGGGGAGGGAGCCTCTGGCGTGCCCGCAAACTTTGCGCTTACGCCGGAAACTGCAAACCCCTCTGGTGAAAAAGTGGTTCAGAAACGCCCGCAGGCGTTTCTGAACCACAAATATAAAAATATTTTTCCGCTGAACATGGCCAGAGCGCAAGCGGAGGCCATTCCAAACCGTCCCGCCCTCGCATTGCAATCTTGTCGTTTGGATGATACAATAAGACACAAGAAAACACCGCCGCCGGGCGTTTTTTCCGGCTTGCGAAAAACAAAAAAGGATGCGATCGTATGAGCATGAATACCGTTCCTGAGCGCCTTGCTGCGCTGCGCACCGCCATGGCCGCAAACGGCGTGGCCGTTTATCTGATCCCCGTGGGCGACCCCCACGCCAGCGAATACCTGCCCGACCACTACACCAGCCTGACCTGGTTCTCCGGTTTCCACGGCGAAAACTCCACCTTTGTGGTCACCCGTACCGAGAGTGCCCTGTGGGCAGATGGCCGGTACTTCGTGCAGGCGGAAAAGGAGATCGCGGGCACTGAGATCAAATTGCAGCGCATGGGTGAGCCCGGTGTGCCCACCGTGGAGGAATACTGCGCCGCCGCCCTTTCCGAGGGCGAAGTGCTGGGCCTGTGCGGCCTGACTGCCGCCACCGCCCTCGTGGGCAAGCTGGAAAAGGCGCTGGCGAAAAAAGGCGCTTCCATCAAGACCCTGAACCTTGAGGATGAGCTGTGGACTGAGGGCCGTCCCGCCCTGCCGGATACCCCGGCGTGGATCCTGCCGAAGGAATACGCGGGCTTCTCCCCCGCCGAAAAGCTGGACCAGCTGCGCGGCAAGCTCAAAGAGCTGGGCTGCACCGCCCAGTTCGTGGGCAAGCTGGATAACCTCGCCTGGCTTTTGAACCTGCGCGCCATGGACATCGAGTGCACCCCCTACGCCATGGCCTACTGCTATGTGACGCCCAGCCGCGCGGTACTGTTCATCAACACCGCCCGCGTCACCCCGGAAGCCAAGGCGGAGCTGGAAGAAAACGGCGTGACCCTCGCGGAGTACGACGATGTGCTCCCCTTCCTCGCCGCCGAGACCGAGCCGCAGACCGTGCTGGCCGAAGCCGCCACCGTGAACTATGCGGTGTATCAGGTGCTGGAAAAGAACCCCGCCCTCACCGTGAAGGACGGCACCGACCCGCTGCTGCTGATGAAGGGCGTGAAGAACGACACCGAGCTTGCCCACATCCGGGAAGCCCACATCCGCGACGCCGTGGCCATGGTGCGGTTCCAGATCGAGCTGGAGAGCCGCCTTGCCGCCGGGGAAACGCTGACTGAGCTGACCGTGGACGAAGTTCTGCACAAGTACCGCAGCAGCACGGACAAATTCCTTGTGGAGAGCTTTGGCACCATTGCGGCCTACGGCGGCAACGCGGCCATGATACACTACCACGCCACCCCGGAAGACCACGCCGTGCTGCAGCCGAAGGGCTTTCTGCTGGTGGACAGCGGTGCCACCTACATGGACGGCACCACCGACATCACCCGCACCTACCCGCTGGGCGAGCTGACCGAGGATGAGAAGCGGTTCTACACCTGGACCCTGCAGAGCCACATCGACCTTGCCAAGGCCGTCTGGCTGGATTACTGCGAGTGCAAGATGATCGACACCATCGCCCGCGAACCGCTGTGGCGGCACCTCATCAACTACCGCTGCGGCACCGGCCACAGCGTCAGCTTCGTGGGCAATGTCCACGAAGGCCCCCACAGCCTGCGGGGTACGAACTCGGTGGTCATGCGCCCGGGCATGGTGGTCACCGATGAGCCCGGCGTCTACGAGACCGATCTCGTGGGCATCCGCATCGAGAACGAGCTGGTGTGCGTGCACAAGGCCGACAACCAGTACGGCACCTTCCTGGGCTTTGAGCCGCTGATGTTCGTGCCCATTGCCACCTCGCCCATTCTGCCCGGCGTGCTGGACAGGGACGAGATCGCCTGGCTGAACGACTACCACCGCCAGGTGTTCGCAAAGCTGGCCCCGCACCTGAACGATGCGGAGCGGGTCTGGCTGGCGGAAAAGTGCGCCGCCATCAGCTGCTGAGAGACAAAAAACGACAAAAACACCCGGGGCCGTGCGGGAGCCGGAGCGGCTCCCGGCAGAACTCCGGGTGCTTTTTGTGTCATATTATAACTTGCAGAAATGCGCCTGCGGCGTGTCCAGCGGCGGCAGAGTGAACTCGTTCTCGCCAAAGGGGGAGCGCAGGACGGCACCCCGCAGCTCGGCGGAAAGGCCTGCCTCGGCACAGAGGGTGCGGTACAGCTGCATTGCCCGCCGCCGCACCGCAAGGATGTCGGCAGTGCTCACCCGGGTGTGGGAGACGCTCTGGGGGTTCTGCAGGTAGTGGTAGCCGATGTCCGGGATGGAAACGACGGTGCGCACGAAGTGCAGGTATTCCAGGTTGAACAGCTGGTCTTCCGCGAACAGCACCTGCGGGATGCGCAGGCCGTGGGCTTCCAGCACATCCCGGCGGTAGAGCTTGTTCCACAGCACCCCGTAGAAAAAGGTGTTGGGCTTTTGGAGCAGCTGCCGGAGGTAGTCCGGCAGGGCGTACACCCCGGCGGGCAGGAAGCCATAGGCCCGGGTGCGGGGCGGGTTGCGCTTGAGCACCACGCTCACCGCCTTTTCCCAGGGGCGGGTGTGCTCCACAAAGTGCTCCGGGTAGACCATCCAGAACGGCGCGACCACCAGCTCTGCCTGGTGCTGCTCGGCGGCGGTGACCAGCTTTTCGGTAAAATCCGGGGCCAGCCAGTCGTCACAGTCCACGAACTGGATGTACTTGCCGTGGGCCAGCCGGATGCCCCGGTTTCGGGTATCGGCCGCGCCGGTATTGGGTTTGTCGATCACGGCGATGCGGTGGTCTTTGGCGGCAAGGCGGGCGCAGACGGCAGCGGTGTCGTCGGTGGAGCCGTCGTTCAGCAGTAAAATTTCGATGCTTTTATAAGTCTGGGCGCAGAGGCTTTCCACACAGCGGGTGATGCAGCCCGCGGCGTTATACATGGGCACAAGGATGCTCACGAGAGGAAACTCCATAAAAACTCCTTTCGACGTCAGCGCAGGCTTTTGGTGCGGGCAACGGTATCGGCCAGCTTCTGCACCGGGCCGCTGGGCAGGGTGCTCTCGAACAGGCTGAGGTAGATGCCCCGCAGACGGGTGCGGTATTTTTCATACAGGCCCATTTCCCGGCACATCTGGCTGTAGATGCCGTACATGCGTTTCCGGTGCTCCAGCATGGCGCGGAGGGTGACCTGGGTGTGGCAGACGCTCTGGGGGTTCTGCACATAGCAGTAGCAGGGCTGCGCAAGAGAGACGAAAGCCCCTTCGGTGTGGTGCAGGTAGGCGGCGTTGAACTGCTGGTCTTCGGTAAAGGCCATGGCCGGAAAGCGCACCCCGTGGGCGGCGATGACGTCCCGGCGGAACAGCTTGTTCCACACCACGGTGAAGTAAAAGCTGGCGGGCTGGCCGATGACCCACCACAGATAGTCGGCTTTTGTGTAGACCCCGGCGGGCAGCAGGCTGTATTCCCGGGTGTCATAGCCGCTGCCGTGGGGGATCATCATCCGGTAAGGGGCCAGCACCAGCGCGGCCTTGTGCCGCCAGGCGGCGGAAACGAGGCGCTCGGTGCAGCCGGGCAGCAGGTAGTCGTCGCTGTCGGCAAACTGGATGTATTCGCCCCTGGCAAGGGCCAGCCCCTGGTTGCGGGTGTCCGAAGCGCCGGAGTTGGGCTTGTCGATGAGGCGGATGCGGGCATCCGCGGCCGCCAGCTCCCGGCAGACGGCCAGGGTGTCGTCCTTCGAGCCGTCATTGAGCAAAAGGATCTCCAGGTTCGGGTAGGACTGGCCGCAGATGCTTTCCACGCAGCGGCGGATGGTGTTCTGCGCGTTGTACATGGGCACGATCACACTGACGAGGGGCTGTTCCATAAAAAGCGTCTCCTTTGCGGGAAAATGGGGGAAGAATTATCCTTATGATACACGCCCTGCCGCCAAAAAGCAAGCGCGGCGGGCCGAGAACGGAGGAAGCAGGAATGATCTTTCACATCGCGGTCTGCAGCCCGGATGCTGGGCTGCGCAGCGGGCTGGAGCGGCAGTGCATGGAATACTTTGCCCGCCGGGCGGATGCGTGCATCGTGCAGCAGCTGCCGGATGCCGCTACCCTCCTGCAGCGGGACACCGCCGGGGACCGCTATGAGCTGTACCTCATCGAGCTGGCGGCGGTGGCCTCGCCCGAGGGGCTGGCGGCGGCGGCCGAGCTGCGCCGCCGGGGCCGCCGGGCACCGCTGGCCTTCGTGGCCCGCACCCCGGCCCACGCCTACAGCGCCTTCCGGGTGGACGCGATGCAGTATCTGCTGCTGCCGGTGCACCAGCAGGAGCTTTCCGCCCTGCTGGACCGCGCCGCCGAACCGGAGTACGGCCCGGCCCTGACGGTGAACACGGCCGAGGGGCTGCGGGTGCTGGCCTATGCCGAGATCGAATATCTGGAGTGCACCCACCACATCGTCCACTTCCACCTGCTCAGCGGCGAGGACGTGACCTCCCTTTCGCTGCGGGTGCCTTTTTCGGCGGTGGCGGGGCCGCTGCTGGCGGACGGCCGCTTCCTGCAGCCCCACCGCTCCTATGTGGTCAGCCTGGCCGCCGTGCGGCTGCTGAGCGCCGGAGAGCTGCAGATGACCAGCGGCGCACGGGTGCCCATCCCCCGCGGGCGGGAAGGCGCCGTGCGGGAGGCCATCCGCGCCTGGTACCGCTGAGGAACACAGCAAAAAAGAGCCGCTTCGGGCGGCTCTTTTTTCGTGTGCAAAGGTGGTTTATTCAGGTTTTGGGTCCAGCTTTTTCCTGCGGGAGGCCCGGGCCGGTTTTGCCGGGCGGCTGGCGGCGTCTGTCTCCTGGACCGGCACCGAGGATGCGTCCAGCCCGGTCAGGTTGCCCCAGTAGGATGCGGCGTCGTCGATGGCGCGCTGCAGCAGGCTGGAGGGCGAAACGTTCTCGGAAAAAGCCACCAGCGACTTGTACAGCCGGGGCTGTGTTTCGTCGTAGATGCCAAGCTTTGTGAACAGCTCTTTGTAATAGCGCAGCATCTGCAGCTTGTTCTGCATCACGGTGCCGGCGGTGAGCTGGGTGTGGCAGATGCCCTGGGGGTTCTGGATGTAATAATAGCCGGGGGTGTCGATGGAAGCAATGACCTTGGCGTATTGCAGGTAGCGCACATTGAACTGCTGATCCTCGGCGTAGAGCAGGTCGTTGGTGAACCAGAGGTCCACGGCTTCCAGCAGCTGGCGGCGGTAGAGCTTGTTCCACACCACGTTGAAGTAGAAGGTGGCGGGCTTTTCGATCAGCTGCATCGCGTAGGCACGCTGGTCGTAGACCCCGGCGGGCAGAAAGCCGTATTGGCGCACCTTATAGCCGCGGCGGTCGGTGACGGTGGGGTCCTCCAGGAAAAGCTTTGCGTCCGGGGCCAGTTTTTCCCCTTCGCCGGGATTCACCATCTCCGGCGGCAGGGCCATCCAGTAGGGCGAGATGACAAGGTCGGCGCTGTTGGCCTCGGCCGCGCGGACCATATTTTCCGTGAAATCGGGCTCCAGCAGGTCGTCGCTGTCCACGAACTGGACGTACTTGCCTTTGGCCACCTTCATGCCATCGTTGCGGGTCATGGAAAGCCCGGCATTGGGCTTGTCGATCAGGGTGATGCGGGGGTCTTTGCGGCGGAACTGCTCGCAGATGGCAAGGCTGCCGTCTGTGGAGCCGTCGTTCAGCACGATGACTTCGATCTCTTTCCAGGTCTGCGCAAGGACACTTTCCAGACACCGGGCAACACTATTCTGCACGTTATACACAGGCACGATAATGCTGACGAGCGGATTGTTCATGACAAGGGATCTCCTATTCCTTCTCTGTTCTCGATCAAGATACGATCGGCTGTATCAGAATCGCGCGGAATGCGCGTTTTGTTCATAAACTGGAAACTTTTGATAATAGAATCGTCTGATTTATATTATCATACACTTTTCGCCCGTAAAAAGCAAGCAAAATAAAAGGCAAGAAAGAACCGCACAAGGCAGTTCCTCCGGCGGCAGAAAACGCGGCGGCGCGGCTCACGCGCGGGTCCAGTCAAGCGCGCTCCATGCGGGCAGGAACTGGTCACACACCCGGCGCATCTGCGCTTCGTCGGCGGCAGAGGCCGGGTCTGCGATGCCGATGACGTAATACCCGGCTTTTTGGGCGGTGGAGGCGGCGTAAATGGCGTCCTCGCACACGGCGCAGGCGGCAGGGTCTGCTCCGCCCAGCCGCTCCATGCACTGGGCGAACACCTCCGGGCAGCTCTTGTGCAGCGCACCCTGGGCTTCCACGATGAACTCAAAATCGTCCAGCACGCCCAGCCTCCTCAGCACCGTGCGGCACTGGTCGGCCCAGGTGTTGGAACAAAGGCACAGCCGGGCCCCTTCGGCCCTGAGTCGGGCCAGCATCTCCCGCACGCCGGGTTTCAGCTCCACGGTCTCGTACAGCTCGGCAATGACCTCGCGCATCACGCCGTAGTATTCATCTTCGCTCAGCGGCAGGTCATACTCCCGGATGAGGTACTGCGCGCCCTCCTGCATCCCCATGGTGAGCAGGGCCGAGCGCAGGTTTTCCTTCGGGGTGCGGCCGTAACGGCGCAGCAGCGCGTCGGGTGCGCCCTCCCACACCACGCCCATGCTGTCGGTGAGGGTGCCGTCCATATCAAAGATCCATTGCCTGCAGTGCATGAGAATGCCTCCTTGTAAAATATCCCACTAAGTATATCATGTTTCTTAGCCGGGAGAAAGCCGTTTATTTACAAAAACCGGGAGAATTTTTGCGGGAAATATGCTATAATCGAACAAAACAGCAGGCATCGACAGAGGAGGCGGAGACCATGGAACAACGGCAGAAAGCGCTGGTGCTGGCAGGCGGCGGTGCCCGGGGCAGCTATCAGGTGGGCGTGTGGCGCGCATTGATGGAGCTGGACTGGCACCCGCAGATCATCACCGGCACGAGCGTCGGCAGCCTGAACGGGGCCATGTTCGTGCTGGACCTGTACGAGACGGCCCGGGACATGTGGCTGACCATCCGCAGCCGGGACGTGATGGAGCTGCCGGACGAGGGTGCCGACCTCTCGGCCCTGCACCAGTTCCTGCGCAGCGTGGTCAAGGCCGGCGGCATGGATGTTTCCCCGCTGGAAGACATCGTGGAGCGGGTGCTGGACGAGGACGCCCTGCGGGCTGCGCCCACCCGCTTTGGACTTGTGACGGTGGAGAGCCGGGGCCTGAAGCCCCGGGAGCTGACGCTGGACGAAATTCCGGAAGGCCGGGTGAAAGACTACCTGATGGCATCGGCCGCCTGCTTCCCCGCTTTGCGGGCGCGGGACATTGACGGCAAAAAGTTTCTGGACGGCGGCTACAGCGACAACATGCCCACCGGCCTTGCCAAGAAAATGGGCGCGGAAGAACTGGTGTGCGTGGACCTGGAGGGCGTGGGCATCACCCGCCCGAACCTGACCGGCCTGCCCACCGTGATGGTGCGCAGCTACTGGGAGCTGGGCGATATCCTCCACTTTGACCCGGACACCGCCCGCCGCAACATGGAGCTGGGCTATTACGATACCCGCCGCGCCATGGGGTATCTGCGGGGCTGTGCGTATGCGGTTTCCACCAGCGCGGAGAGCTGTGAGGATGCCGCCGCCTTTGCGTGGAAATTCCAGCAGGTGCAGAAGGCGGTGCGGGAGAAGTACCCCGTCACCCTGACGGCAGATGCGGCCCTTCTGCTGGCCAAGATGAAGGACGCAGACCTCGCCCCGCTGGAAGCGGCGGCCGAGGACGCGGGCGTGGACCCGACAAAATTCTACACGACCCACACGCTGGCAGATGCATTCCTCGCCACCTGCGATCAGGCGCGGATGCAGAGCTTTGCGCCGCTGTTCGAGGGCAGCGCGGATGCTGCCCGTGCGGCATTGGCAGCGCTGGTGCCCAATACCTTTTTGCAGGCGCTGGTCTGGTATACCCTGACCGCGCCGGAGAAAACGCCCATTCTGCCGGAGGTGACAGACGATGAAGGTGTATAAGGGAGCTTCGGCTTCGCCGGGCCTGGTGCTGGGGCAGGTGAGCCGGCTGGAGCATCATGTGGAAACGGCCACGGCCGGGCCCTTCAACCCCGCGCGGGAGCTGCGGCTGCTCACCGACGCCATCCACACCGCCCAGAGCGAGCTGGAATCCATGGCGGACCGGGCCGCGCCCACTGAACAGGCCATCTTCCAGTTCCAGAGCATGATGCTGGACGACGAGGGCATGATGAACGAGGTGCGTTTCTGCATCAATGCGGGCATCGGCGCGGCGGCGGCCATGAACCAGGTGGGCCAGCGCTATGCCGACCAGCTGGCCAACATGAAGGATAACCCCTACATGCAGCTGCGCAGCGTGGATATTCTGGATGCCACCCGCCGGGTCATCAACATCCTCACGAACCGCCCCCGCATGTGGCTGGCGCTGGACCACCCGGTGATCCTGGCGGCCGACCGGCTCATGCCCACCGACCTGTTCAGCGTGCCCTCCGGCATGATCCTGGGCATCATCACGGCCGAAGGCAGCGGCCAGAGCCACGCCGCCATCATTGCCCGGGCAATGAACATCCCGGGCCTTGTGCAGGTGGGGCGGGATTTTCTGGACGACTGCGACGGACGCACCGTCATTCTGGACGCCACCAAGGGCGAGTGCACCCTGGACCCGGACGCCGTCGTCCGCCAGCAGGCGGAGACCCGCATCTGCGAGCTGCAGCGCGAAAACGCCGAGATGCAGCGGCTGAGTGCCCTGCCCAACCGCACGAAGAACGGCCAGCCCTTTGAACTGCTGGCCAACTGCTTTGGCCCCGAGGACATCGACACCGCCATGCAGTCCGGTGCCCGGGGCGTGGGCCTGCTGCGCAGCAGCTATATGATGCTGCCGGGCCGCATCCTCGACGAACAGGAGCAGTATTTCTTCTACAGCTCCTGCCTTGCCGCGGCCAAGGGCTGCCCCGTGACCGTGCGCACCTTTGATTTTGGGGCTGACCGCACCATGGCCGACGCCTATCAGGGCCTGCAGTCCTCGAAGCTGGGCCTGCGAGGCATCCGCAACAGCCTGCGCCAGCCCCGCCAGTTTGAAACGCAGATCTGCGCGCTGCTGCGTGCGGCCGCCCGCGGCCCGCTGCGGGTGATGTTCCCCATGGTGACGAATGTGGAGGACTGGGACGCAGCCATGCGTGTGGTGGAGCGCTGCCGCGAACACCTGCGGGAGCGCGGCGTAGCGTTCAACAAAGATACCAAGTTCGGCGTGATGCTCAGCGTGCCCGCTGCCTGCCTGACCGCTGAGGAATTTGTAGAGCACGGGGTCGATTTTCTTGTGATCGGCACCAACGACCTGACCCAGTACACCCACGCGGCAGACCGGGAGCTTGCCAGCGCGGAGCACTACTACCGCCCGGCCAGCAAGGCCATGAAAAAGCTCATCACCATGGTGATGGATGCCGCAAAGGTGCGCAATGTGCCGGTGACCATCTGCGGCCTGGCCGTGGGCAACCCGGCCAACACGGTGCAGTATCTGCAGCTGGGCCTGCGCAGCTTTTCGGTGAGCCCGCAGAACCTGCTGGGCACCAAAAAGGCTTTGCTGGAAGCGGAGACGTGATCTTATAACCCTCTCAGTCATCGCTGCGCGATGCCAGCTCCCCCGAAGGAGGAGCCTATTGGCTGCTGTGTCTGAGAGGGTTTTGAGCATAAAAACAAAGGCATCTGCATGGTTTCAGTGGAACCGGTGCAGATGCCTTTTGCATTCTATAAAAGAAAATTACTCTAAGTTCCCCGTCAGGGTCATCACCGACGCCAGCACGGCCAGCGGGGCCGTCTCGCACCGCAGGATGCGGGGGCCAAGGCCCACCGTCTTTGCACCGGCCTTTGCGGCCATCTCGGCTTCCTCGGCGGCAAAGCCGCCCTCGGCACCAGTCACGATGGCGATTTTCAGTTTTTCGCCGTCGGCAGGCGCGGTCTCTGCCAGCAGCTGGCGCAGCGGCGCGCCGCCGCACTCATAGCAGAACAGCACAAGGTCGTACTGTGCAAAGGTGCGGCACACGGCCCCGAAGTTCGGCAGCGGCAGGGCCACATCCGGCAGAACGCCCCGGCCGCACTGCTTGGCGGCTTCCAGCGCGATGCGGTTGTAGCGCTCGTTCTTCTGCTCCTCTTTTTTGGGCGCGGCCACGCAGTATCGGCTGAAGAAGGGCACGATGTGGGCCGCGCCCAGCTCCACGCCGTGCTTGATGATCTGCTCCAGCTTATCCTGCTTCGGGTAGCCCGCCAGCAGGGTGACTTCCACGCTGGGTTCGGCGGCGCTGGGATAGCCCGGCTCTACGCTGAACTCCACGCAGTCGTCGCCGAAGCCGGTGATGGACGCGGTGTATTCCACGGCGTTGCCGTCGCACAGAATAACGGTCTCGCCCAGGCGTGCCCGCATCACCCGGGCAAGGTGGTGGGCGTCGGCCCCGCGCAGCACGGCGGTGCCGTCAGAAATTTCAGTGGTAAAATAACGGTGCGGCATAGTGATTCTCCTTGAACGTCCTCGCCCTCTCCGTCATTGCTTGCGCAATGCCACCTCTCCCAGAGGGAGAGGCAAGAAATGTATCCGGCCAAGCTCTTGGCTCTCCCTTTGGGAGAGCTGTCGAGCAAAGCGAGACTGAGAGGGCGGGCCAGCTGAAAATAATAAAAGCGCTTTTTGTTTACGCTTTCTTACAAACAATGCACTCCCAGCCGCGCTTTTCCTTCACTTCCACGACGGCGAGACCGGCCTTTTCCAATCCGGCAATGACCTCATCCTTGCGGCTGTCGATGATGCCGCTGGCGATGAAAGCTGCGCCCTCGGCCATCAGGCCGGGCACAGCCGGTGCCAGAGACAGGATGGCGTTGGCCACGATGTTGGCGGTGATGATGTCGTACTGGCCGCTGGCCTTGTCCGAAAGATCACCCACCAGCACGGTGAGTTTGTCCTGCACGCCGTTCAGGGCGGCGTTCTCCCCGGCGGTGCGCACGGCCACGGGGTCGATGTCCACGCCCTCGGCCACGGCCGCGCCCAGCTTCAGCGCCGCAATGGCCAGGATGCCGCTGCCGGTGCCGATGTCCAGCACCCGCTCGCCGCCCTTCACCCGCTCATCCAGTGCTTCCATGCACAGGCTGGTGGTCTCGTGGCCGCCGGTGCCGAAGGCAAGACCCGGGTCAAGGATGAGCTTCACGCGGTCGGTATTATACTCCTGCCAGGAGGGCACCACGGCCAGCCGCTTGCCGATCTCCATGGGGTGGTAATACTTGCGCCAGCCGTTCTGCCAGTCCTCCTGCTCCACGCCCTCGGTCTCGACGGTGTAGGCGATGCCGGCGGCTTCCATGCGGGCGGCAATGAGGGCCAGCGTCTCCACGGGGGAAGCGCCCGGCTCCAGATACATGTGGATGATGACGGTGTCGCGGGGCTTATCCAGCAATTCCTGCTCGATCAGGTCCACATGGGCGATCTCGGCCACCTGCTGCTCAATGTCGCTGTAGTCTTCGATATAGATGCCGCCCTCGGCGATCATGGTCGCAACGGCTTCGGCGTTGTCGGCGTCGGCCTTGGCCACGGTCAGGCGGATGTCGGTCCATTCCATAAAAAGAAACCTCCTTCGGGTCTTCGCATATTCTATAATAGTATAGTACCCGATTCGGCGGTGGGATGCAAGCATTTACAGCGTTTTTGCGTTCTGATGTGGGATGTGCTATACTTATTTTATAAAAAGCACGGCGGGCACCACCCCGGGAGGAGAAATCGATGAGCAAAACATACAGCTGGCGGAAACTGAACGAAAAAGAGCTGACGCGGGTCTATCTGGACGAGATGCGCCGGGACTTCCCGCCCACGGAGCTGAAACCCCTGAGCATGATCCTGAACAGCGAAGCGGACGGCACGGCCCACACCTGGGGCGTGTTTGACGGCGAACAGCTGACGGCCTACCTGCTCATGGTGCGCCCGGCGGGCAGTAAGGTGAGCCAGCTGGATTACTTTGCGGTGCTGCCCGCCTACCGGGCACAGGGCCTTGGAGCAAAACTGCTGGCGGCCCTGCCGGAATACGAGAAGGACGCACAGGCCATTTTGATCGAAGCTGAGGTGCCGGACAAGGCCGAGGACGAAGCCATGGCCGTGCGGCGGCTGGGCTTTTACGCCCGGTGCGGGGCCCGGGACACCGGCTTTACCGAGCATTTGTTCGACGCCTGGTTCCGCATTCTGGTGCTGGACTGCCCCGGCCCCGGCACCTTTGCTGACCGGCAGGCCGTGGACGCGCTGGTGGACTGCTACCGCCGCGCCATCAGCGAGACCGAGTGGCAGAAGTATGTGCAGTTCTACTGCCCGGACGGCACGAAATACTGCTGAGGGCTTCTCCCCCCTGTGCAAATTGAGCGCGCAGGGGGATTTTTGGCGGATTTTGGTTGACAGAACTCCAAAATGTGGTACGCTAAAGGCACAGAATACGGCAAGAGGAGGTTTTTCGTATGGCTGAAACAATGACCCGCCGCACCTTCCTGAAGGGCGCGGCCGCAGCGGCCGTGGCGGTTTCGCTGGCAGGCTGCGGCGGTGGCAGTACCGTCGGCGAGTTCCGCGTTTATTTTAATGGAAATCCGGAGTTTGGCTGGATGATCAGCGGCGACTACGGATTTGTGAAACTCAATATCGGAATCAAAGGCGTGGAAAACGGCATCACCTTCAGTAAGAAGTACAGTGATGTCTTTTCTGCGGAAGTGAACGGCCAAAAGCTTGAACTGCAGAATGGCAGCACCGGCATCCTGTGGCAGGGTTCCACGAAGGATTGCGAGCTGGAATTCAGAATTGCTGATAAAGAGACCGTCGATGCACTTGCAAGTGGTGCACAGACGCTGGATCTGACCATCACGCTGTCCACGGTTTCCCGGCTGTTTGTGCTGGACCTGAAAAACAAGACGGTCACCCCGCAGTAAAAACAAAACAGAAGGAACTTTATGCCCCGGGCACTCTTTGCGAGCGCCCGGGGCTTTTTGCCGCTTTGCCCAACCAGAAAATGGTATTTTCGGCACATTTTCGGGCAATGTAAAATCCAGGTACAGGGTTTTCATCCCGGCTTTACGCAGAGATGACACAGCGGCAAAACCCTGCCCAAAAGATTTACCTCCATTTTGCACGGGGCTGGTCGCAGCGGGGACGGCGGCGCGGTACAATAAAGCCGTTCCCAGGAAAAGCACAACAAAAAATGCCCGGGCAGACGGCCCGGACCTGTTTGGAGGAAATAAAGATGAAAAAGATCACCCGTCGTTCGTTTATCACTGTCTGCGGTGCTGCTGCTGCCGCCATGGCCCTGACCGCATGCGGCGGTTCCGCATCTTCCACCGTGGCATCTTCTGCCGCCGAGTCCACCGCTTCTTCCGCTGCCGAGAGCGTGGCCGCCGGCACCCTGTCCGGCAATGTGGCTACCGGCGGTTCCACTTCCATGAAGAACGTCATCGCTGCCCTGACCGAAGGCTTTGCCGAGGTGGAGCCGGGCGTCACCGTCAGCTACGACCCCACCGGTTCCGGCGCAGGCATCACCGGTGCCACCGATAAGACCCTGGACATCGGCCTGTCCTCCCGCGCCCTGAAGGACGACGAGAAGAACGATGTGGACGGCACCACCGTGGCGCTGGACGGCATCGCCATCATCGTGAACAAGGACAGCAAGGTGGCCGACCTGACCGTGGACCAGCTGAAGCAGATGTTCACCGGTGAGATCACCGACACCCGCGATGGCTTTGAGAGCATCGTGGACGTGAAGGACAGCTGCAAGTACGCACAGGAGCTGACCGCTACCGGCGCTGTCATCAGCGCTGTGGAGGCAAACCCGCTGGCCGTCGGCTACGCATCCCTGTCCGCTGTGGGCGATACCGTTGCCATGGTCACCGTGGAAGGCGTGGAGTGCAGCGAGGATACCGTCAAGGATGGTACCTACAAGATCCAGCGTCCCTTCGTGTTCGTCACCAACAAGAGCGTCACCCTGTCTGAGCAGGCACAGGCTTTCGTGGACTTTGCCACCAGCAAGGATGCGGCAGACCTCATCCGTGCCGCAGGTGCTGTGCCGGTGAATGAGTAAAAGATGATCGCAGAAGCCTTTCCCCAAGGGGAAAGCCTTTGCAAAACAACCCCACCGCGCCGACCTGCCCCGAAACGGTACGGGTCGGCGCTTTTCGTAAGGATCCTGCTATGAACAAAAAATCGTCTTATCTGCGCCGTGTCCAGCTGCCGCGCACCCCGGCCGAATGGCTGGAAGCGGTGATGAACTTCATCTTCTTCCTGTGCGGGATGCTGGCCGTGGGCTGCGTGGTGCTCATCACGGTGTACATGATCATCTCCGGTGTGCCGGCCATCCGCAAGATCGGCCTGTTCAAGTTCCTGCTGGGCACTGAGTGGGCCTCCACGGCGGCCGACCCGAAATTTGGCATCCTGCCCTTCATCCTGTCCAGCATCTACGGCACCCTGGGGGCCACCCTCATCGGTGTGCCCGTCGGCCTGCTGACGGCGGTGTTTCTCTCCAAGGCGGCGGACCCCAAAGTGCGCACGGTGGTGGTCACGGCCATTGAGCTGCTCTCCGGCATCCCCAGCGTGGTGTTCGGCCTTTTGGGTATGCAAGTGTTGGTGCCCGCCGTGGCCGGCGCTTTTGGCAAAGCTTCCGGTGCCTGCCTGCTGGCGGCCATCGTGGTGCTGTCCATTATGATCCTGCCCAGCATCGTGTCCGTGTCGGTGACGGCGCTCAACGCGGTGCCGCCGGAGTATGAGCAGGGCAGTCTGGCGCTGGGTGCCACCGACACCGAAACGTGGTTCAAGATCAGCGTGCCCGCCGCCAAAAGCGGCATTGCCGCCGGCATCGTGCTGGGCATCGGCCGCGCCATCGGCGAAGCCATGGCTGTGATGATGGTGGCCGGCAACAGCCCCAACATGCCGGACAGCCTGTTCCGCAGCGTCACCTTCCTGACCACGGCCATTGCCAAGGAGATGAGCTACGCGGGCGGCCTGCAGCGGCAGGCGCTGTTCAGCATCGCGCTGGTGCTGTTCGTGTTCATCATGCTCATCAATATCGTCCTGAATGTTGTCCTGAAGGGAGGCAGCCGCGATGAATAAGGGCTTTTCCCCCTCCCGCCGGGCGTGGAACCGGGTGATGACCGCACTGGTCTGGGCCGCCGCCATCCTTGTGATGGTGCTGGTGGCGGGCATCATCGGCATGGTGCTGGTGCGCGGCGTCCCGCACATCAGCTGGAAGTTCCTCACCACCACCGCCAGCGTGCTGAAAAAGACCGACGGCATCCTGCCTGCCATTCTCAACACGCTGTATGTCATTTTGCTCACATTACTTATTGTATTGCCTCTGGGCGTGGGCGCGGCCGTCTATCTGACCGAGTACGCCTCCAATCGAAAGCTCATTGAGGTGATCGAGTTCACCAACGAGACGCTGGCCGGCATCCCCAGCATCATCTACGGTCTGGTGGGTATGCTGGTGTTCAGCCAGGCACTGGGCTTTCAGACCTGCCTGCTGTCCGGCTCCCTCACATTGGTGGTCATGAACCTGCCCACCATCATCCGCACCACGCAGGAATCTCTCAAAACGGTGCCCCAGGGCTACCGTGAGGGTGCCATGGGTCTGGGCGCGGGCAAGTGGCACATCATCCGCACCATCGTGCTGCCCTGCAGCATCGACGGCATCGTCACCGGCTGCATCCTGGCTGTGGGCCGCATCGTGGGCGAAAGCGCCGCCCTGCTGTTCACCGCCGGTGCGGCCGAGGTCATCGCCAAGGGTGTGGTGAAAGCCTACACCTCCAACGGCGCAACGCTTTCGGTGCTGCTGTACCTGCGCGCCTTTGAGGACGGCGACTTTGCCTCTGCATGGGGCATTGGCGCGGTGCTGCTGGTGCTGGTGCTGGTCATCAATCTGGCGGCCCGGCTGGCAAAGGATAAACTGAAACAGAAACAGTGAAATTTGATTTTACTGTTTCCAGAGCATAACCATTTGAAATGGCCTCCGCTTATCGGGTTGCGGCCCCCAGCATCCGCATCGTGCCTTGGGCGGCACTTGCGTCTTGCTGGCCGCTGCCCCAACAACTCCTCCCTGTTTCCGCCACTGGCGGCGGTCGTCGTTGTTGCGCTCTGGCCATGAATAGCGGAAAAATTATTTTTAATTTCGTAGATTTGAAAAATCTGCGGATTTTTCAAATCTACATTTTCACGGGAAGGGTCGAAACGGTAAACTTCCTGTTGAAATTCAACAATGAGGTACTCTATGGAAAACACGAACATGCCGGTCATCTCGGCAAAAGACCTGAACCTCTGGTACGGCGACTTCAAGGCGCTGAAAAATATCTCGCTGGACGTGGGCGAGCGGGAGATCACCGCCCTCATCGGCCCTTCCGGCTGCGGCAAATCCACCTTTTTGAAAACCCTCAACCGCATGAACGACCTGGTGCCGAACGTGCGCATCGAGGGCGATGTGCGGCTGAAGGGCGAGGACATCTTCGCCCGGGAAATGCAGCTCACCGACCTGCGCCGCCGCGTGGGCATGGTGTTCCAGAAGGCAAACCCCTTCCCCATGAGCATCTACGACAACATCACCTACGGCCCCAAGCTCCACGGTGTGCGCAATAAAGCCGAGCTGGATGAGCTGGTGGAAAGCTCGCTGCGGGGTGCGGCCCTCTGGGACGAAGTGAAGGACCGCCTGAAAAAGAGCGCGCTGGGCCTTTCCGGCGGCCAGCAGCAGCGCCTTTGCATCGCCCGCGCCCTGGCGGTCAAGCCCGAAGTGCTGCTGATGGACGAACCCACCAGTGCCCTGGACCCCGGCTCCACCATGAAGGTGGAGGAGCTCATGAGCGAACTGAAAAAGAACTACACCGTGGTCATCGTCACCCACAACATGCAGCAGGCGGCCCGTATCAGCGACCGCACTGCCTTCTTCCTGCTGGGTGAGCTGGTGGAAGTGGGCCCCACGGCACAGATCTTCAGTGCGCCGCAGGATAAGCGCACCGAGGACTACATCTCCGGCCGGTTCGGCTAAACTGAGGAGGGACAAAACCAATGAGCATCCGCAAACAATACGACAGCGACCTGGAAGCCCTCAAGGCGGCTCTGGTGGAGATGGGCAACAACTCCGCCGAGGCCGTGGAGGCCGCGCTGGAAGCGCTGTGCACCGCCGACGCCGACGCGGCCAAGAGCATCGTGAAGGGCGACAGCCGCATCAACAACATGGAGCGGGACATCGAGCACCGCTGCATGACCCTGCTGCTGCGCCAGCAGCCGGTGGCGGGCGATCTGCGCCGCATCTCCACCGCCATGAAGGTGGTCACCGACATTGAGCGCATCGGCGACCATGCCGCCGACATCGCCGAGATCATCCCGCACCTCGTCACCGTCCGCAAGGAAGGCGACCCCGCCGTCAGCCAGGCCATCGCCATGGGCCGCAAGGCGTACCAGATGATTTTGGACGCCCTGGCCGCGCTGACCAACGAGGACGAGCTGGCTGCCCGGCAGGTCATTGCCGCCGACGACGCGGTGGACTACGACTTCAACGCCATCAAGCACACCCTGGCGCAGGAGATCGCGGCCAACCCCGCCAAAGTGGACGCTGCGCTGGACCTGCTGATGGTCATCAAGTATCTGGAGCGCATCGGCGATCACGCCGTGAATGTGGCCGAGTGGGTGCAGTTCGTGCGCAGCGGCAGATACAAGGACGAGAGTATGTTCTAAAGTCTTTCTCCACCTCATTTTTGAGGGTTTCGTGTTTTCTTTATTTCTCCAGAAAAAGGCCGTTTCTGCGCTGCAGAGGCGGCCTTTTTCGGTGGGACGAAATTCGTGGACGGCAAATAACAAAAAAATTTTAGCTTTTTTGCAATATTCTGCCCGGGCAGTTCGTATAGAGAGTGTAAGGTTCCTCAAAAACCTGCGAACCCTGTGCGGCGGGCGTCCGGCTTTCTCCCCCAGTCCCCGCCCGCCGCACCCTTTACGGAGGAAATTTATATGGCACAGTGTAAGGATATCCCGCTGGAAGCCCGCGCCGAGATGGTCAGCCGTGAAGCGCTGGTGCAGGCGGCGCTGAAAGAAATCACCCAAAACTACCGCGAAGCCAGCCTGTCCAATGTGGCGCGAGCCTACGGCGTCTCGCTGGCCTATGTCAGCGAGTGCGTGCGGGCCCAGACCGGCCGCACCTACAAGGAACTGCTGCAGAAGCACCGCATGGAAACGGCGGCGCGCCTTCTGCGCCGCAGCGACATGAACATCCAGCAGATCATCACGCTGGTGGGCTACGAGAACACCAGCTATTTCTACCGCCTGTTCCACGAGCGCTACGGCCTGAGCCCGCGGGAGTACCGCCAGGTGCGCGCCGCCCGCGTGCGCACCAGCGCATGAAAAAGCTTCATTCCCCCATCGGCAGGACACGGCCCCGGCTGTGCCCTGCTTTTTTGGCGTTTCGGGGCGTTTTGCGGGCGGCTGGCGCAAGAACTGGATTTTTCTGGTAAAATGTAGTACAATAAGGCAAATCCCAGCCGTGCCGGAAGGGTGCGGCGCAGTCGAAAGAGGTGGAATGAATGTTTCGTGGTGCAGTCAGAGGGGACCTGCCGCAGATCCTGAAGATCTACGACCATGCACGCGCTGCCATGAAGGGATCGGGCAACCCGACCCAGTGGGGCGACAACTACCCTCCGCAGGAGATGCTGGAGGAGGATATCGACTCGAACCGTCTGTTCGTCTATGTGGTCAACGGCCAGATCGAGGCCGTGTTCGCCTTCATTCTGGGTGCAGACCCGACCTATGCCGTCATTGAGGATGGCCAGTGGCTGAACGATACGCTGCCTTATGGCACGGTGCACCGGCTGGCTTCGGCCGGGCGGCAGAAGGGCGTCGCTTCGGCGGTGCTGGAGTGGAGCCTGGAACACTGCCAGAGCCTGCGGGCCGATACCCACGCCGACAACAAGATCATGCAGCACCTGCTGGAAAAGAACGGCTTCACCCGCTGCGGCATCATCCATGTACGGGATGGTTCGCCGCGCTACGCCTACCAGAAGCTGGCCGCGACCCAGCCGCTGGAATAAGCCGCAAAATGCCTGTGCACCGGGTCCGCCCGTGCGCGGGCATTTTTTCTGGAAAAATTTCGGAAACCCTGCAATTTGGCGCCGCGCTCCTTCGTGTTCCAGATGACGAGACAAAACCGGGCACCCGGCCCGGAAACAATATGGATAAAAGAAGGAAATCTTTCTATGAAAAAGACGGTTTCGGTCTGTATGACGGCAGCCATGGCCCTTTCCCTGCTGGCAGGCGGCGCGGTGCAGGCGTCGGCCCTTTCGGCACAGGCGGCAAAGACGGCAGAGCCTGCCGCGGCGGTCAGCGAGGAAAACTGCATTTCCGGCAATTGGAAGCGTGCCGCCGACCCGGCCCTCACCGACACGGTGCGCAAGGTGTTCGACAAGGCCTTTGACGGGCTGGAAGGCGTTTCCTATACGCCCTATGCCCTGCTGGCCAGCCGCACCACCGCTTCCGGCAGGCAGTACCGCATCCTGTGCAAGGCCACGGTGGTGTACCCGGGCGCGCAGGAGGAATATGTGGTGGCCACGGTGAGCAAGAACTGGCTGGGCAGGGCCGAGATCGTGGAGATCGGCGATGCGCTCTGCCTGACCGATCTGGACTATGAGGAAGGCGCTGTGGGCGCATGGCAGGAAGCGGAGTCCCCGGCCCTGACCGGGGAAGCGCAGGCAGCCTTTAACAAGGCCACGGCAGGCTTTGTGGGTGTGGATTATGTGCCGGTGGCCCTGCTGAGCACCCAGACCGTGGCGGGCACCAACTATCGCATCCTGTGCGAAGCGACGGTGGTGTACCCGGGAGCAGAGATGCACTATGCGGTGGTGGATGTGTACGAAAGCCTGGAGGGCAATGCGAACATCATCAGCGCGACCGATGGGTATGTGAGCTGAAATTTTTATTTTGAAAAGCCGGAGCGGTCAAAGCCGTTCCGGCTTTATTTTTTCGGAAAAGCAAAACTGTCCTTGCTACAAATACAGTTCAGCAGAAAACCCCTATGGGCACCGACCTGAACGCAAATTTGTGAACGAAAAATGTCTGAAAACGCTTTCATTTCTTTACCGTCTGTGCTATAATAACACCCGTCCTTGTGTAAGAGACAGGAAACTGTGCGCCACTGGCGTACGATAGGAAAGAGGAGTGTCTATATGAAAACGTTGAACAAGGCCGTTGCCCGTTACAACGGCATCAGCCTGATCGTTCGCATCCTAATCGGCCTGATCGTCGGCGCTGTGCTGGCGCTGGTGGCTCCCGGTGCCGGCTGGGTGGGCGAATTTGGCAACCTGTTCGTCGGCGCCCTGAAGGGCATCGCCCCGGTGCTGGTGTTCGTCATCGTGGCAAGTGCCCTGGCACAGGGTTCGTCCAAGCTGGACCGCCGCTTCGGCACGGTCATCTGGCTGTACATGCTCACCACCTTCCTGGCGGCGGCCATCGCGGTCGTCACCAGCTTCCTGTTCCCGGTCACCGTCGTGCTGGCAGACGCTGCCCAGTCCGACGTGGTGCCTCAGGGTCTGGGCGAAGTGATGGGCACCCTGCTGACGAACTTTGTGGCAAACCCCGTCAGCGCCATCATGAACGGCAACTACATCGGCATCCTGTTCTGGGCCTGCATGTTCGGCATCGCCATGAAGGGCATCGGCTCCGAGAGCACCAAGACCTTTATGGCCAACACCGCTGACGCCGTTTCCCAGATCGTGCGCTGGATCATCAATCTGGCACCCTTCGGCATCATGGGTCTGGTCTACACCAATGTTTCCGGCAACGGTCTGGCCATCTTCACCCAGTACGGCAAGCTGCTGGCCCTGCTGGTGGGCACCATGCTGTTCATGGCCCTCATCGTCTCCCCCTTCATCATGTTCATCTACCTGGGCTGCAACCCGTACCCGCTGGTGTTCCGCTGCCTGCGTGAGTCCGGCCTGACGGCCTTCTTCACCCGCAGTTCCGCCGCCAACATCCCCGTCAATATGGCCCTGTGCGAAAAGCTGGGTCTGGACAAGGACATGTACTCCGTGTCCATCCCGCTGGGCGCTACCATCAACATGGACGGTGCCGCCATCACCATCACCATCATGACCCTGGCCGCCGCCAACACCCTGGGCATTCAGGTGTCACTGCCTGCCGCCATCGTGCTGAGCGCCATGAGCGCTTTGGGTGCCTGCGGCGCTTCCGGTGTGGCCGGCGGCTCCCTGCTGCTCATCCCCATGGCCTGCTCTCTGTTCGGCATCTCCAACGATGTTGCCATGCAGATGGTGGGCGTCGGCTTCATCATTGGCGTGGTACAGGACTCTGTGGAGACTGCCCTGAACTCTGCCGGTGACGTGGAGTTTGCCGCCACCGCCGAGTATCACCAGTGGCGCAAGCAGGGCAAGCCCCTGCCGGAGTTCCTGACCGGTAAGAAGAACTGATTGAAAATGGTCTCCGCGATGCTCTGACCAATTTCAAAGGATTTGATTTTTAACTGCGAACCGGCAAAGCCTGCGGGCTTTGCCGGTTCGCTTTTTTACGGGAAAAGATGTAACGGGCAGCAGGGCACTTTCATTACGGCCTCTCCTGTGAAAAAACAGAACAGCAGCGGCCGCAGCCGCTGCTGTTCTGTAATAATAAAAATAAAATTTCCGCTGTTTATGCCCAGAGCGAAGCGGAGGGCATTCTAAATGGCAGCTTAGTCGATGACCTTTGCTTTCTGCAAAGCGGTCAGGATCAGCGGGATGAGCACCAGCTGGGCGATGATGCCCGGCACGGCGGTGAGCAGGGCACCGGACAAAAAGGCGCTGAACGGGAAGCTGGAACTGGTCAGGCCTGCCAGCACGAAGCGCACTGCGCCCCACACCAGGCGGCCCGCCACCATGGCGGTGACGAGGGCGGCGTACATCATGGGCAGGGTGTGCTTCACCTTGCGCCAGACGAGGCCGGACACAAGGCCGTAGGCGGCCAGCTCAAAGGCCATGGAGATGGCGATGGGGAACATCGGCGGCATGCCGAACAGCACCGAGCGCAGCAGCGGGGCCACGAAGCCCACGGCCAGGCCCCACGGCCCGCCCAGCACGAAGCCGCACAACAGAATGGGGAAATGCATCGGGCAAAGCATGTTGCCCACCTGCGGCACATGGCCGGTGACCATGGGCAGCACGAAGGCCAGTGCCAAGAACAGCGCCGCCAGCACGATGCTGCGGGTGGTGGAATTGGTTTTGGTTTTCATGAAAGCTTCCTCCTTTGATTCCATTGCTTCTTGCCTCTCCCCTTGGGAGAGGTGGCATTGCGCAGCAATGACGGAGAGGGCGAATGCGTGTCGTTTGAAGCGGCCTCGCCCTCTCAGGCGCTGACGCGCCAGCTCCCCCAAAGGGGGAGCCAAGAAAAAAGGGTCTGCCTTTGGTGTTCGCACCAAAAGCAGACCCCTTCGTGGCGTCTGTAAATAATAAAAGAGCAGTGCCGGAAAACCTGCCGGGGCTTTCGGCGCGCTGCGGCGCTGCGCACAAAGGGCACAGACACGCGTTTTGGATAAATGCTCCATCGGGATGGAGAAAACGGGCTTCGACCCGCACACCCGGCTTCGTGCCGGAAATCTGTGAAAAATATAGCAGATGTGCCCGGCCTTGTCAAGATGCGGCAAAAAGCCTGCATTTTGACCAAAAAGCGGCCAATTTCCACGGATATTTCCCCGCGTGTGTACATTTTGCATGAAGAAGCTTGACCTTTCTGCACAGAATAGCTAATATAAACTTGAAAAAGAGCGCGCCGGGGGCGGCTGGCCGTTCCGGCGCTGACGAAAGGCTTTTTTGAACGCTTGCAATTCTGAGGTTCATACGGGAGGACCATCATGACAAATGCAGAAAAACTCACCCTGGCAAAGCACGCCTGTCACATCCGCATGGGCGTGATCGAGGGCACGCACAGCGCAAAGTGCGGTCATCCGGGCGGCAGTCTGGACATCGCCGAACTGCTGAGCTACCTCTATTTCGTGGAAATGAACATTGACCCGAAGGACCCGAAGAAGGCCGACCGCGACCGTCTGGTGCTGTCCAAGGGCCATGCCGCCCCGGCACTGTATGCAGCGCTGGCCGAGCGCGGTTACTTCCCGGTGGAAGACCTCAAGACCCTGCGCAAGATCGGCAGCTATCTGCAGGGCCACCCCAACATGAACGAGACCCCGGGCGTGGATATGTCCACCGGCAGCCTGGGCCAGGGCATCTCTGCCGCCTGCGGCATGGCCCTGGGTGCCAAGCACGCGGGCAAGCCCATCAACGTCTTTGCCATCGTGGGCGACGGCGAGGTGGAGGAAGGCGAGTGCTGGGAGGCCTTCATGTTTGCCGCCCACTATAAGCTTTCCAACCTGTGCGTGTTCCTGGACCGCAACCGCCTGCAGATCGACGGCAGCACCGAGACGGTCATGAGCAGCGAGCCGCTGGAAGACAAGATGAAAGCCTTCAACTTCAACGTGCTGACCATCGACGGCCACGACTACGACCAGATCGAGGCCGCCGTGAACGCCTTCCACGCCGAAAGCGAAAAGCCCACCTGTGTCATCATGGACACCACCAAGGGCAAGGGCGTTTCCTTCATGACCAACTCGGTGGACTGGCACGGCAAGGGCCCCAATGACGACGAGTACAAGATCGCAATTGAGGAGCTGAACGCCGCATACGCCGCGCTGGAACAGGAGGATAAGTAAGATGGCAGACGTGAAGAAGATCGCTACCCGTGAAAGCTACGGCAACACCCTGAAGGAGCTGGCCGCCGAAGGCCACGACGAGCTGGTGGTGCTGGACGCAGACCTTGCTGCCGCCACCAAGACCGGCATGTTCCGCAAGGCATACCCGGACCGCCACTTTGACTGCGGCATCGCCGAGGGCAACATGATGGGCGTGGCCGCCGGCCTGTCCACCATGGGCTATGTGCCCTTTGTTTCCAGCTTTGCCATGTTCGCCGCTGGCCGTGCCTTTGAGCAGGTGCGCAACTCCATCGGCTACCCGCACCTGAACGTGAAGATCGGCGCCACCCACGGCGGCATCTCCGTGGGTGAGGACGGTGCTTCCCACCAGTGCTGCGAGGACTTTGCCCTCATGCGCAGCATCCCCGGCATGACCGTCATCTGCCCTGCCGATGACGTGGAAGCTCGCGCCGCCGTGCGCGCCGCCTTTGCCATGGAAGGCCCCGTCTACCTGCGCTTTGGCCGTCTGGCTGTGCCTGTGTTCCACGATGCAGAGAACTATCACTTTGAGATCGGCAAGGGTGAGCAGATCACCGATGGCAGCGACATTGCCATCATCGCCACCGGCCTGATGGTCAACGAAGCCCGCATGGCTGCGGAACAGCTGGCCGCCGAGGGTATCCATGCCCGGGTCATCAACATCCACACCATCAAGCCCCTGGACGAGGAGATCATCCTCAAGGCTGCCAAGGACTGCGGCAAGGTCATCACTGCCGAGGAGCACAACGTCATCGGCGGTCTGGGCGAAGCTGTGTGTGCCGTGCTGAGCGAAAAGCTGCCCACCCCCGTGCGCCGCGTGGGCGTGCAGGACAAGTTTGGCTGCTCTGGCCCGGCCTGGGACCTGCTGCGTGAGTACGGCCTGGATGCCGCCACCATCTGCAAGACCGCTCATGAAATGCTGAATAAATAAACCGCAAAACATTACGGCCCGCCGGACATCTGCGTTCGGCGGGCTTTTTGCATCGTTGTGTGACCCGGTCACGGAAAATGCGCCGTTTTTTGGGGTATACTGATGCCGTCATCAAATGAAAAGACACCCTTTTTCAGGAGGTAAGAAATATGACAGTCGTACCCATTACGAAAGAAAACTTTGCGCAGGAAGTGCTGCAGAGCGAAAAGCCTGTCCTGCTGGACTTCTGGGCTAGCTGGTGCGGCCCCTGCCGCATGCTCAGCCCCGTTGTGGACGAGGTGGCCGAGGAGCGCACCGATGTAAAGGTGGGCAAGGTGAACGTGGACGAGCAGCCGGAACTGGCCGGTGAGTTCGGCGTCATGAGCATCCCCACCCTGCTGGTGTTCAAAGGCGGCAAGCTGGTGAATCAGGCCGTGGGTGCCCGCCCGAAGTCTGGCGTGCTGGCACTGCTGGGATAACCGCATAAAGATGAAATGGAGCTTTCTTTTCGGCGTGCGCCGGGAGAAGGCTCTTTTTTGTTCTTGAGAGAAAAACACATTGCCGCACTTTGATTTTTCTCTGTACAAACGCACAGAAAAATCGTATCATGAAGATGAAAACACTGTCACTTTCATACTTTACAACTTTACCTAGATAAAGTAAAATAACAACAGAACCATAAACGATCAAACAGTGCGCGGATCGTGCCGCGCAAAGCGCCGGGCAGTGCGGCCCGGCGGCATAGAGGAGTGGAAAAGTGCCGGAGAGGCCTGCGGGCACCGGCCGGAGCCAAAGCGTGCCAAACGCACCAAATGTGCCAAATGTGTAAGAAACGGGGGAACCGACAATGGAATTCAGTCTTGCAAACCTGCAGCCCAAGGAGCGCGCCTCCTTTGCGCTGCGTGCCTTATACGAAGCGGCGGGCTGCCGCAAGTACCACATGGGCCGCTTTGAGGAGTACGGCCTGTATCAGGAGAACCGCAGCTTTTTGTCGTCGGAGCAGGTCATCACCTTCACCGACCTGGACGGCCGTTTGCTGGCCCTCAAGCCGGACGTGACCCTGTCCATTGCCAAGACGGCCCAGCCCGCCCCCGGCGAGACCCTGCGCTACTACTACCACGAGAACGTCTACCGCCCCTCGGCCGAGAGCCATACCTTCAAGGAAATCAGCCAGATGGGCCTTGAGGTCATCGGCAAAGTGGGCGAAGCTGAGGTGCAGCAGGCCGTGTGTCTGGCGGCACAGTCGCTGGACGCGCTGGGTGCTGAATGGGTGCTGGAAGTCAGCCACATGGGCTACCTGTTCGGCCTGTTCGATGCGTTGGGCGTGCCAGACGCCGCCCGGGCAAAGCTGCTGGAAAAGCTGCGGCAGAAGAATGCCCATGAACTGCGCGCCGCTGCGCTTTCTGCGGGGCTTTCCGAAACGGCGGCGGACGCCTTGTGCGGGGTGCTGGAGCTTTCCGGCGACTACACCGCTACCCTTTCCAAGGCGGCGGCGCTCTGCCGCAACCCCGCCATGACCGCCGCCGTGGCAGAGCTGACCGCTCTGGCCCCCACACTGGAACAGGCGGGCGGTGCCATCCGGCTGGACATGACCCTTGCCGGTGAGATGGAATACTACAACGGTCTTGTGTTCCAGGGCTACCTGAAAGCCCTGCCCCGCCCCCTGCTCAAGGGCGGCCGCTACGACCTGCTGCTGCAGAAGTTCACCCCCGGTGCCGGTGCCATCGGCTTTGCGGTCTATCTGGACGAGCTGGACCGTCTGAGCGCTCCGCTGCCGCCGGTGCAGAAACACAGCACCGACAAGGTGATGCTCAATGTGGCTTTGCCGAAGGGCCGTCTCGGCGACAAGGTGTATAACCTGCTGGCGGGCATCGGCTACGGCTGCCCGGAGGACTACAACGCCACCCGCAAGCTGGTGGTGGAAAACCCGGAAGCGGGCATCCGGTACTTCCTCGTCAAGCCCAGCGACGTTGCCATCTACGTGGAGCACGGCGCGGCGGATGTGGGCATCGTGGGCAAGGATATTTTGACGGAAGCTTCCGCCGACGTATACGAACTGCTGGACACCGGCCTTGGCAAGTGCCGCATGTGCGTGGCCGCCCCGGCAGACTACAAGGACGACCCCAGCCGCCCGGTGCGTGTGGCGACGAAGTTCGTCAACATTGCCAAGAGCTATTACGCATCCATGGGCCGGGACATCGACATCATCAAGCTGAACGGCTCCATTGAGCTGGCACCCATTCTGGGCCTGTCGGATGTCATCGTGGATATCGTGGAGACCGGCACCACCCTGCGGGAGAACGGCCTGAAGGTCGTCACCGAGTTTATGCCCATCTCGGCCCGGTTCATTGCCAACAAGGCCAGCTACCAGTTCAAGCACGCCGAGATGGACACCATGCTGGAAAAGCTGCGGGCGGAACTGCAGAACAAGGAGGAAGCAAAATGATCAAGCTGTACAACTTCGACGAGCTGAAGCCCGAAGAAATCCTGAACCGCGACATCCGCGCCGAAAAGAACGTGGAGGACGTGGTGGACGGCATCATTGCCGATGTGCGTGCCCGCGGCGACGAAGCACTGAAAGACTACGCGCTGAAATTTGACGGCGCGAAGATCGACGACCTGCAGGTGACGCAGGCTGAAATTGACGAAGCCTTTGCGGGCATGGACCCCTACTTCCTCGAAACCCTGCGCGAAGCGGCCGCCAACATCGAGAGCTTTCACCGCCAGCAGGTGCACAAGAATTTTGTGGTGAACGACAAGCCCGGCATCGTGCTGGGACAGAAATACACCCCCATTGAAAAGGCCGGTGTCTACGTGCCCGGCGGCACGGCGGCGTACCCGTCCACTGTGCTGATGGACGTGATCCCGGCGAAAGTGGCCGGCGTGTCGGAGATCGCGTGGACAAGATCGTGGGCCCCGGCAACATCTATGTGGCTACCGCCAAGCGCAAGGTGTTCGGCAAGGTGGGCATTGATATGATCGCAGGCCCCAGCGAAATTCTGGTGCTGGCCGACGGCGGCTGCAACCCGGCCTGGGTGGCTGCCGACCTGCTCAGTCAGGCCGAGCACGACAAGCTGGCAAGCCCGGTGCTCGTTACCGACAGCGCAGAGCTGGCCAAGGCCGTGCAGGCAGAGCTGGAAGCGCAGATCCCCCAGCTGCCCCGCGCCGCCATTGCCCGCGCCAGCGTGGACGACAACGGCAAGATCATCGTCTGCACCGACCTGCACAAGGCCATTGAAGCCTGCAACATCATTGCACCGGAGCACCTTGAAGTGTGCGTGGAGGATCCCTTCGGCGTGCTGAACGAGATCAAAAACGCAGGCAGCATCTTCCTTGGCCGCAATGTGCCGGAAGCACTGGGCGACTACTTTGCGGGCCCCAACCACACCCTGCCCACCAGCGGCACCGCCCGCTTCTCCAGCCCGCTGGGCGTGGACGACTTTGTCAAGAAGTCCAGCTTTATCTACTACACCCGCGAAGCGCTGGGCGCGGTGGCACCCCGCATCGCCGACTTTGCGGAGCGCGAGGGCCTGCACGCCCACGCCAAGAGCGTGACCATCCGGTACGAGAAGTAAAAGAGGCTCGCCCTCTCAGTCAAAGCCTTACGGCTTTGCCAGCTCTCCCAAAGGGAGAGCCGAGAATCCGGGCACAGCGTTTCTTGGCTCCCCCTTTGGGGGAGCTGGACGCGAAGCGGCCTGAGAGGACGAGGATGTTTATCATAAAAGAAAACTGGAGGATTATTTCATGAGCCGTTTTCTTTCCCCCACGCTGGCCGCTGTCACCCCCTACACCCCGGGTGAGCAGCCGCAGGATCAGCAGTACATCAAACTGAACACCAACGAAAGCCCCTATCTGCCCAGCCCGGCGGTGGTGGCGGCGGTGAGCGAGGCCGAGGTGGAAAAGCTCCGCCTTTACTCCGACCCCGCCTGTGCCGACCTGCTCAAGGCCGCGGCAGCGCACTTTGGTTTGCAGCCGGACCAGATCATGCCCGGCAACGGCAGCGACGAGAACCTGTTCTTTGCGCTGCGGGCCTTCTGCGACGAACAGCACCCGCTGGCCTATGCCGACATCACCTAT
>QWCE01003954.1_pt1 | contig 29488 bp, 18 predicted proteins | sample 1972531 | NCBI WGS metagenome assembly QWCE01 (sample SAMN09866716, study PRJNA288562) | Human gut metagenome isolate term4_stool, whole genome shotgun sequencing... | reverse complement strand
GCCCGGCTGTACAAACTGGCCGTGACCGGCTACGAGGGCCGCACCAACACCCTGAACCTGTTTGACCTGGACACCATTGATGAAAGCATTGTGCATGACGGCATCCAGTTCGATAAAACCGCCATTGCCAAAAACCTGACCCTGTTCCTGTACCCGGACGATTCCGACGAAGCAGGCCGCATGCTGCGCATCTACCAGCAGTACCTGATGGTCAGCGCCGGTGCCCAGCTGATTTTGGCCGAATGCGCCGCCCGCGGTTGCAACTACCATGACCTGGCCGATTACGCCGCCATCCAGATTAACGATACCCACCCCAGCATGGTTATCCCCGAACTGATCCGCCTGCTGGGCGAAAAGGGCATCGAGTTTGACGAAGCCGTCAAGATCGTAACCGACACCTGCGCTTACACCAACCACACCATCCTGGCCGAAGCGCTGGAAACCTGGCCGCGCAGCTATCTGGACAAAGTTGTGCCCCAGCTGATGCCGGTGATTGAAAAGCTGGATGCTGCCGCCAAAAAGCGCACCAATGATACCGGCCTTGCCATCATTGACGCCGACGACCGCGTGCACATGGCCCACATGGACATCCACTTTACCCATTCCACCAACGGCGTTGCCGCCCTGCACACCGAAATTTTGAAGGAATCCGAGCTGAACGGCTTCTATAAGCTGTACCCGGAAAAGTTCAACAACAAAACCAACGGCATCACCTTCCGCCGCTGGCTGCTGGAATGTGACCCCTCACTGGTCAAAGAGATTGAATCCCTGATTGGCCCCGGTTTCCGCAAGGATGCCGCCACCCAGGGTGTGAAGGTTGACCCCACCGCCATGTTCGATATCCAGTCCAAGCGCCTGCATGAGTACAAGCGCCAGCAGCTGAACCTGCTCTACCTCATCCATCAGTATTTCGAGATTCGCGCGGGTCACACCCCGGCTGTGCCGCTGGTGAGCATTTTTGGTGCCAAGGCCGCCCCAGCTTACATCATCGCCAAGGATATCATCCACGCTTTGCTGACCCTGTCCAAAGTGATTGCCGCTGATCCGCTGGTGGCCCCCTGGCTGCAGGTCGTGTTTGTGGAAAACTATAACGTGACCGCCGCCGAAAAGATGATCCCCGCCTGCGATCTTTCGGAGCAGATCAGCCTGGCCTCCAAGGAAGCATCCGGCACCGGCAACATGAAGTTTATGCTGAACGGCGCTTTGACCCTTGGCACCATGGACGGCGCAAACGTGGAGATCAGCCAGCAGGTTGGCAACGAGAACATCTACATCTTCGGCCAGACCTCCGGCCAGGTCATCCACCGCTATGCTGCGGGCGATTACAACCCGGCAGACTGGTACGAGGGCGACCCCAACCTGCGCCGTGCCATCGACTTTTTGACCGGCCCCGAAATGCTGGCCGCCGGCAAGGAAGAAAACCTGGCCCGTTTGCAGCATGAACTGAAAACCAAGGACTGGTTCCAGACCCTGCCCGATTTCAACGCTTATGTGGTGCGCAAGGGCCAGGCTTTGTCTGATTATGCCTGCGACCCGCTGGGTTGGCGCCGCAAGTGCCTGATCAATATCTCCAAGGCTGGCTTCTTCTCCAGTGACCGCACGATTGCAGAGTACAACAGCGATATCTGGCACCTGGGCGAATAATTTCCCGCCTGCCCCACTGCGTTAAAATTCCATCATCTCCCCTATGGTCCGGCAATTTTTTGCCGGGCCGTTTTTGTTTCGTATACATTTTCTACCGCAGCCAGATTCCTTTATTCCTCTTTCCCTGCCCGGTGCCCAATCCTTATCCTGCCTTTATCTTTTGCACAAAATGCTTGACATCGCCGCTAAAAGCGGCTATGTTTATATATCAAGTGAGCTTTTTCGTCCAAACAAATATGATAAGTGGGTTCAGTTGTTGCCTTGCTGACCCGGCCTGATACTGCATATGAAACGATTCAAACAAATTTTCAATCATCAGCCTCCTGCAAGATTGATTGCTCTGGGGTTTGCTTCCACCATTTTACTGGGTACGCTTTTGTTGCTCATGCCATTTTCCATCCGGTCGGGCATTACCGTACAGCCGGTGGACGCTCTGTTTTCCGCCACAAGCGCCGTCTGTGTAACCGGCCTGCTGACCGTGGATACCGCCGATACCTTTACCCCCGTGGGGCAGGCTGTGATGGCGGTGCTGATCCAGATCGGCGGTTTGGGCATTACCTCCATCGGCATGGGGCTCGCCTTGGCTGCGGGACGGCGCATCAGCCTGCGGGAGCGTACCCTGATCCGGGAAGCCATGAATGTGAGCAGTCTGGAGGGCATGGTGCGGCTGGTACGCGCCATCATTAAGCTGACCCTTGCCTTTGAGCTGGCCGGGGTCATCCCCATCTTTGCAGTGTTTGCGCAGGATTATCCACCATTGAAGGCGCTGGGTTTGAGTGTGTTCCACTCCATCTCATCCTTCAACAACGCTGGCATCGATATTTTAGGTGGCGGGCGCAGCCTGACCCCCTATCGGGATAATGTGCTGCTGAATTTGAGCACCTGTTTTCTGATTATTTCGGGTGGTATCGGTTTTCTGGTCATGGTGGATGTGGTCAAGTGTCGGTTCCGCTTCCGCAAATTCACCCTGCATTCCAAGGTTGTGGTAACCACCACGGCATTTTTGCTGGCAGCAGGTGCCCTGTTATTAAAGTTCACCGATCCTCTCAGCTGGCTGACAGCATTTTTCCTGAGCGTATCAGCCCGCACGGCCGGCTTTGCCACGCTGGATCTGGGCACACTGAGCAACGCCGGGTTGTTTACGATTCTTATCCTGATGTTCATTGGTGCTTCGCCGGGGTCCACCGGCGGCGGCATCAAAACCACCACCATTTTTGTTCTGGCGCAAGAGATTCGCTGCATCTTCAGCAAGCAGCGGCCGGGTGCATTCCGCCGTGCATTGCCTGCCAACGCCATTGCCAAGGCTTCCACCATAGGGCTGCTGGGCATGCTGGTGGTATGCTGCACCACATTTCTGCTCTGCATCCTGGAACCCGGCCTGCCGTTCATCAGCCTGCTGTTTGAAGCGGTCTCCGCCTACAGCACTGCCGGGCTTTCCACCGGCATTACAGCGCAGCTTTGCCTGCCCGCCAAGCTGGTGCTGATTTTTACCATGTACACGGGCCGCGTTGGGGCTTTTACCCTGCTTTCCCTCTGGGTGGAACGCCCGGAACCCAACGCGCACTTTACAGAAGAAGCCATTACGATTGGATAGGTGCATTATGAAAAAACAGGATTCTTCCGCTTTGTTCGGCGTTATCGGGCTGGGGCGCTTTGGTTCTGCGCTGGCCCGCACCCTTGCCGAAGCCGGCAAAGAGGTGATTGCCGTTGATTGCGATGAGCAGAAGGTCAAGGCTATTCGCAAATATACTGACTATGCCTTTGTGGTAGATGATTTGAGTGAAGAGGCTCTGACCGAAGTCGGCATTCAGAACTGCGGTACGGTAGGCATCTGTATTGGCGAGCAGATCGACATCAGCATTCTGACCTCCATGCTGGTGCTGAACATGGGGGTGCCGCATGTGATTGCCAAAGCCAGCAGCGTTGGACATGGCGAGGTTCTCAAGCGGCTGGGCGTGACCGTTGTTTATCCCGAAGCCGATATGGCAGTGCGCATTGGCAAGCGCCTAATCTCCGGCAACCTGCTGGACTACATTGCCCTGGAGGACGGTGTGGAGGTACAGCGCATCCAGGTAAACGGCAAGATGCTGAACAAAAGCATCCGGGAGCTGGATATCCGCCGGCTATACGGCATTAACATTATTGCCATCGAACGCGACCACCGTACCGATGTGGAGTTTTCGCCAGAGTCTCGGTTCCAGAACGGGGACACCATTTTGGTGATTGGGAAAAGCGAAAAAATCGACCGCTTTGAACGCTCTTTTCAGGATTGACGCTTTTTGACGGAATCTGATTTTTACTTTCCATTTTTTGACGATCCTTACGATACATATTTCTCGGCCGGGCACTGCCGCTGCGCAGTGCCCGGCTTTTTATGTGCTTGTTTTCCAAATGCAGAGCGTTTATCGTTGTCAAATTGCACAAAAAGTAGTCCGTAAATTTTATGTTTTGTTTTGGCGTTTCATGATTGCTTTTGACTGTTTGTGCGTGTATAATACAGGCGTAAAGCAAAAAGCTTCAAGAATTGCCAGGGGAATCACCTGAAGTATTGTCCGATTTTAAGGAGGATATTGTCTTGCTTGCCGAAGAACGTTTTGCTATGATATTAGATTTGCTGGCACAAAAGCGCTCGGCCACCGTGCTGGAGCTGTGTGATGCCCTGGATGCAAGCGAATCCACCATCCGCCGCGACCTGACCCAGCTGGACCGGCAGGGCCTGTTAAAAAAGGTACACGGCGGTGCCACGCTGGTTGGGCGCACCGTTTTGGCGGATGAGCCCCCCATGGCGGCCCGCGAGGAACAGTCTGTGGAAGAAAAGCGTCTGATTGCCCGCGCCGCCGCCGCAATGATCACCGAGAAAGACTTTATCTTTCTGGATGCCGGCAGCACCACGCTGGCGCTGGCCGCCGCGCTGGAGGGCCCTGCCCTGCAGGCTGCCTATGTGACCAACGGCATTGCCCATGCGCGCATGCTGGTGCAAAAGGGCTGCCGCACCTACCTGCCCGGCGGGCAGGTACGCCCCATCACGGAAGCCATTACCGGGCCGGAAACGCTGGCCGCTTTACAGCACTACAACTTTACCAAAGCGTTTATGGGTGCCAACGGCGTAAGCCCTGCGGAGGGCTTTACCACGCCGGACCCGGAGGAAGCCAGCATCAAAACCGCCGCATTGCAGCGCGCGCGGGAACGCTGGTTTCTGGTGGATAACACAAAGTTTGATATGGTATATTCCGCCGTGATCGGGGATATTGGCTGCGGGGCCATTTTGACCAACCACTGCCCGGACCCCCGGTACGCACAGCTTACCTTTGTAAAGGAGTGTTCCGTATGATCTACACCGTCACATTTAATCCTGCGATCGACTACGTTCTGCATCTGACAGCCCCCCTGGCGGTTGGCGAGATCAACCGCACCTCAGACGAAGCCTGCCAGTTTGGCGGCAAGGGCATCAATGTTTCCGGCGTTTTGCGGGAGCTTGGGTGCGAAAGCATCGCCCTTGGCTTTACAGCTGGCGAAACTGGTGCCTGGCTGGAGCGCGGTTTGCAGCTTTCCGGCCTGAAAACCCGCTTCATCCGCCTGCCGGACGGCATGACCCGAATCAACGTTAAGGTAAAGGGCGCAAAAGAGACCGAGATCAACGGTTCCGGCCCGAACATTACTCCCGAAGCCATGCAGGCCCTGTGGGACAATCTGGAAGAACTGGGCGAGGGTGACATTCTGGTACTTGCCGGCAGCATTCCTTCCAGCATGCCGCAGGATGTTTACCAGCAGATTCTGGCTCGGCTGGATGGCCGCGGCATCCGCTTTGTGGTGGATGCCACCCGTGATTTGCTGGTAAAGGTACTGCCCTACCACCCGTTTTTGATCAAACCCAACAACCATGAACTGGGTGAGATCTTTGGCAAAGAACTCAATCGTGATGAAGAGATTACCCAGGCTGCCCGGAAATTGCAGCAGCGTGGTGCACGCAATGTTCTGGTAAGCATGGCGGGCGATGGTGCCCTGCTGCTGGATGAAACCGGTGCGGTGCACCGCATTGGCACCCCAAAAGGCAAAGTGGTAAACAGCGTTGGCGCTGGGGACAGCATGGTAGCCGGTTTTATTGCCGGTTACCTGCAAAGCGGGAGCTACTCTTACGCCCTGCGCCTTGGCACCGCCTGCGGCAGCGCAACGGCATTCAGCCTGGGCCTTGCCGAGCGCCGCGATATTGATGCCCTGCTGAAAACCATTGAATGATTCAGTCTATTTCTTTGTTTTTAAAATCACCCCAGTAAATGCAAAACATGTAGAAGGAGAAGGAAAGATGCGTATCACGGAACTATTCAACATCCAATCCATTGCGCTGGATTCTGCCGCAGCGGACCAGGCGCAGATCATTGACGAACTGGTGGAGCTGCAGGCCACCCACGGCAACCTGACCGACAAAGCCGCGTACAAAGCTGCCATTTATGCGCGTGAAGCGGAGGCTTCCACCTATGTGGATAACGGCATTACGGTGCCGCATGCACGCGCCGCCTGCGTGACCCGCCCCAGTCTGGCTGCCCTGCGCCTGAAGACCCCCGTGCAGTACAATGCTGACGATGACGGCAAGACGGATCTGCTGTTTATGATTGCCGCACCGGAAAACGGCAGTCTGCACATTGATATGCTGGCCCGCCTGATGCAGATGCTGATGAATGAAGACTTTGTGGCAAAGCTGCGCGCCGCCAAAACGCCCAAAGAATTTTTGGATACGATTGACGCCCAGGAGGAAGCCCAGTTCGGCAACGAGAGCTTTACTCAGGAAGAGCTGCCTGCCACCTACCGCGTGTTGGCCGTTACCGCCTGCCCCAACGGCATTGCCCACACCTACATGGCCGCCGAAGCACTGAACAAGGCCGCTCAGAAGCTTGGCATTCCCTGCAAGGTTGAAACCAATGGCTCTGATGGCCCCCAGAATGTGCTGACCGCCGATGAGATTGCCGCCTGCGATGGCATTATTGTGGCAGCTGACAAAAATGTGGAAACCGCCCGTTTTGACGGCAAGCCGGTGCTGTTCGCCCATGTGGATGATGGCATCCATAAGCCGGAGCAGCTGCTGCAGAGCGTTTTGGACGGCAATGTTCCGGTGTTCCATTCCACCGTGCGCGAATCTGACAAGAACCTGCTGGAGCAGAACCGGGGCGGTTCCGCAAAGGACAGCCTTGGCCACACCCTGTACAAGCACCTGATGTATGGTATCTCCCACATGATCCCCTTTGTTGTGGGCGGCGGCATCATGATTGCCATTGCTTACCTGCTGGATGATTACAGCATTGACCCCGCCAACTTTGGCATGAACACCCCGGCTGCCGCATTCTTTAAGACGGTCGGCTCCGCTGTATTCAACTACATGTTGCCCATCCTGGCTTCTTACGTTGCCATTTCCATTGCCGGTGAACCCGCTTTGGCTGTCGGCTTTGCCGGCGGTGTGCTGGCTATGAACGGCACTAACTTTACCGGCCTGCTGAACTGCCAGGTGGATGGCGTTTCCGGTGGTTTCCTGGCTGCCTTGCTGGCTGGCTTTGTGGCCGGTTATGTAGTCCTTTTCCTGAAAAAGATCACCGAAAAGCTCCCAAAAAGCGTCAGCGGCCTGCGCCCCATGCTGATCTACCCGCTGGGCGGTGTGTTTGTGATGGGCGTGTTCATGTGCGGCATCAACCCGGTCATGGGCATCATCAACGACTTTATCACCAACTGGCTGAACTCCCTGGGCGGCACCTCTGCCATCCTGCTGGGCGCTGTCTCTGCTGTTATGATGAGCATTGATATGGGCGGCCCCTTCAACAAAGCTGGTTACCTGTTCGGCACTGCAGCCCTTGCTTCCGGCAACTATGAGGTCATGGCTTCCGTTATGGTCGGCGGCATGGTTCCTCCGATCGCCATTGCATTATCCACCACCTTCTTCCCCAAAAAGTGGACCCCGGACGAGCGCCGCAACGGTGTGATCAACTATGTAATGGGCCTCTGCTTTGTTACTGAGGGCGCTATCTCCTATGCAGCCTCTGACCCGCTGCACGTTATCCCCAGCTGCGCCATTGGTGCGGCCACCGCCGGTGCCCTTTCCATGGCGTTCCACTGCGGCCTGCGCGCCCCCCACGGCGGCATCTTCGTGTTCCCCGTTGCCACCAACGCCCCGATGTACTGCGTTGCTTTGGCCGTTGGCAGCATTCTGGGCGGGTTGATCCTGAGCCTGCTGAAAAAGAACCTGCCCCAAGAGCAATCCTCTGAATCCTGATTTCCTGAATTTCAACTTTCTGCCCCGGTGGGGTGCGGCGCTGCCGCCCCTGCCGGGGCTTTTTTGCTTCCTGTGCTTACAAAAGCAAAATACGGCCCAAGATTTTTGGCAATACCGCATAATTCTAAGTGCCGATACGGCGAGCGAGGTGCGGCAGATGCCAAGCCAAAAGAACCCGACATTATCGAGCATTTTGGCAACGCAGATGCCGTGCCGCAGCTGCCGGAGCGGTGCTTAAGCCGCAAGGCGGGAATTGTGCGGTGTTGCCTTTTCTTTTCCTGTGTTTCCCCCAACGCGGACGGATTTTCCGGCGTTCTGTCCCGGCGTTTTCTCGAATTTGCGAATCATTTTTTGTTTTCTCAATTTCCGCGGCATGTTTCAGGAAAAGTCATACTTTGTCACGTCAGAGTGTTTTCGGTATAAATACACTTGACTTTATCTAACGGGCATGGTATTGTTATTAGGTCGCTTCGTGGCAGCTGCCCATACCGGGCGCTGCCGGATGTGTAAGATATGGGATATTGTATTAGGGGGAATTTTAATCATGGCAGCATTTACGCAGATCGTAGAGCAGGCCAGCGACATTTTGTGGAATTATCTGTTGCTGTTCCTGCTGGTGGGCACCGGCATCTTCTTTACTATCAAGCTGCACTTTGTTCAGTTGAGCAGTTTTGCAGATGGTGTGCGTCACTTGTTCAAAGGTTTCAGCCTGCATGGCAAGGCAGCTGATAAAGACGGCATGAGCTCTTTTCAGGCATTGGCCACCGCCATTGCCGCACAGGTTGGCACCGGCAACATTACCGGCTGCGCCACCGCCCTGGTCAGCGGCGGCCCCGGCGCATTGTTCTGGACCTGGGTTTCTGCCTTTTTCGGCATGGCTACCATTTACGCCGAAGCCGTTCTGGCCCAGACCTACCGCACCACGGTGGACGGCCAGGTGACCGGCGGCCCGGTGTATTACATCCGCGCGGCATTCAAGGGCAAGTTTGGCAAGTTCCTGGCCATTTTCTTCTCCGTTGCTTTGATCCTTGCCCTCGGCTTTATGGGCAACATGGTGCAGTCCAACTCCATTGGTGATGCGTTCCACAATGCGTTCGGCGTTAACCGCGTGGTGGTTGGCGTTGTGATCGCCGTTCTGGCAGCTTTCATCTTCCTGGGCGGTGTTAAGCGCATTGCCGCTGTTACCGAAAAGCTGGTTCCCATCATGGCACTGTTTTACATTATCGGCTGCGTCATCATCCTGGTCATGAACGCATCCGCCATTCCCAACGCATTTGTTCAGATCTTCACCCTGGCTTTCCAGCCGCAGGCCATTGCCGGCGGCGTGGCTGGCGTTACCGTGCAGCAGGCCATGCGTTACGGCGTTGCCCGCGGCCTGTTCTCCAACGAAGCCGGCCTTGGCTCCACCCCGCACGCCCACGCACTGGCCAAGGTCAAGCAGCCGCAGGACCAGGGTGCGCTGGCCATCATCGGCGTATTCGTTGATACCTTTGTCATCCTGACTCTGACCGCCCTGGTACTGATCACCTCCGGCCTGATTCCGGAAGGCATGACCGGCACCGCCCTGACCCAGGCCGCATTCAGCCTGACGTTTGGTTCCTTCGGCAAGGTGTTCATTGCCATCTGCATGCTGTTCTTTGCGTTCTCCACCATTTTGGGCTGGTACTTCTTCGGCCAGGTCAACTTCAACGCTCTGTTCGGCTCCAAGTACACCAAGGTGTACAGCCTGATTGTTGTTCTGTTCATCCTGATCGGTTCTTCCCTGAAAGTGGATCTGGTTTGGGCGCTGGCGGACTTCTTTAACGGTCTGATGGCGGTTCCCAACCTGCTGGCGCTGCTGGCGCTTTCCGGCGTTGTTGCAGGCATCGCCCGCAACAAAAAGGACTGACCTTGCACTTTGGCAGCACAACCGATATAATAAAGATAATGTTGATCTTACGGGCTCCCCTGTTCGGCAGGGGGCCCGTTTTTGTTTTGGAGGTTGCCCATGGCACAAACAAAAAAGCCCCTCAGCAGCCGCATGTTCCGGCTTGTGGCCGGGCTGGTGTTCTGCTGGATGCTGCTGCTGAACTGCTTAACGCCCTACCTGGCCGATGATTACACTTTCGCTTATGCCTTTGATACCGGCGAACGGCTGCACAGCCTGCCGCAGTTGATTTCCAGCCTGGTGTTCCACTATCACGAATGGAGCGGCCGGGTCATCGTCAAATTTTTTGCCCAGGGGTTCACCATGTTTCCCAAACTTCTGTTTAATGTGTGCAATGCTGGGATGTTTATGGCGCTGGGTCTGGTTTTGTACAAGCTGGCCGTTGGGCGGCGCAGCCAAAAAGCGGACTGGCTGGCTTTGGCCCTGATTTATGCCGCGCTGTGGGAGATCAGCCCTGTATTTGGCCAGACCAATTTGTGGATGTGCGGCGCCTGCAACTACCTGTGGGCCACGGTGGGATGCTGCGCCTTTTTGCTGCCCTGGCGGTATTATTTGCAGCAGCCGTTTGCCAGTACGGCGCGCATGGCGGCCGGCATGGCGGCCGGCATGGCGTTGGCCGGGCTGCTGGCTGGTTGGTTAAGCGAGAATACCAGCGCCGGAATGCTGGTTTGCTTGGTGCTGGCCGGCGCTGTTGTGTTCAAGCGGGAGCGCAGGCTGCCCGCCTGGATGGCGACCGGCCTGGCGGGGGCGCTGGTTGGGTTTGCTTTGCTCATCACCGCGCGCGGCAACTTTAACCGTGCCAGCGGCTTCAGCGATTACGACAGTCTGCTGACCCGGTACGCCATGCGCTTTTTTGCCTGCCTGGATATGCTCAAAGACTATGCCCTGCCCCTGCTGTTTTCCTTTGCGATTTTGTTTTTGCTGCTCTGCTTTGCCCGGCAGGATGCTGTAAAAGCTGACCTGCTGTGGCCGCTGATTCTGCTGGCCGGGGCGCTGGGGGCAAACTTTGCCATGATCGGCAGCCATGACTACTATCCCCGCTCCACCCACGGTGTGTTTGCTCTGCTGGCTGCCGCCTGCGCCGCCTGCCTGGTACAGCTGAACAGCAAAGTGTTCCGCCGGGGCCTTGCCTGCCTGAGCGCCTGCGTGGGGATCGTCTGCGGCACCCACATGCTGGAAGCCGGGTATGACATTGCCAGCTACTGGATGATGGACCATGTGCGCACCCAGACGCTGCGGCAGGAGATTAGCGAGCTGGATGAGCCCGCCGCGGCTAACATTATTAGCTATGGTATCGAACCCTACACCAAATGGTGCGGCGCATACGGCCTGCCGGATATCCGCGAAAACGGTGAGGATTCCCTCGCTTTGGGCCGCGCCCGCTGGTTCGGCGTAACCAGCATTACCGCCACCGAAACCCGTACCTACCCCTTTGCAGGTCACACCAACGGAACCTATGCCGCCGGGGAAGCCGCCGCAGAAAACGCAGAAAGCATGGATTGATTGCCGCTGATTGGGCATACTGTTGATAACACATCGTGAAAGGATGACTGCCCATGAAGTTCCATGTAAATGCCGACTGCATCGGCTGCGGTTTGTGCGTGAGCACCTGCCCCGAAGTTTTTACCATGACGGACGGCGGCACCGCAGCCGCTGCCCCTGCCGATGTAACCGGCCCCGATGAAGCCGCCGCCACCGATGCCATGCAGACCTGCCCCGTTGGCGCGATTGAATCCGTTGACGGCTGATACCTTCGACCAGGGCTTGACAAACCGGAACTTGGGAAGTATAATAAAAGCTACCGATGCGGGATTAGCTCATCCGGTAGAGTGACTGCTTCCCAAGCAGTAGGTGGCGAGTTCGAGACTCGTATCCCGCTCCAAAAGCGCCGCAGATTTAACGTCAGCTCGTTAAATCTGCGGCGCTTTCTATTTTTGCCTGCAACATTTTCACCACCTAAAAAGCCGTGTAAGCCCTCGTAAGCCTGTATGTAAACCTGTACAGATAAGGCACTATTTCCTCCGTTTTCCATCTTTCCGCACATGCAAAAAAGCGGCGGGCGGCCCCAAAACACAGGGCCGCCCGCCGCTTTCGCGTTTTATTCACAATTTTTTTCGTCAGTATCGGTATCCGGCACGCACTTTTCCGCCGCGCGTTTTCCTGCGGCCAAAAGTTTTATAAGGCCCTCCGGCACAGGTGCGCCCATGGCTGCGGCATTCTCGGCAATACTGCCAAGCTCGGTAAAAATGTACCATACCAGCACCACCGGCAAAATCAGCACGGTGTATTGTATGCCCAATACGGGCAGGTTTTCCACCGCCACGCCCAGCACGCCGTCGGCCATGGCGGCTACAATCACTACAACCACCATCCCGGCCTTGTGCCAGATGCCTGCGCGCGCCACAGCGCTTGACCACTCGCCTTTGGACGCCGCAGCCGCGCTGCCACTGATCCAGTCGATCACCATGCACACAGCCCAGGCCAGCACCAGCCACCCCAGCCAGCCAAAGGCCGCCGAAAACGCCGCGCACAGCGCCGTCACCGCCGCCTTGATCCACAAAAACATATTTTGCTCTTCCATTTTTTCTACCCCTCCACGATCCTGATCCCGTATTCTTCCGCCGCCAGGTGCTCCATGCGGCACCCGCGCGCCGTTTCCCAGCCGGGCGCAAAAATCACCGCGTCCGCTTCGGCCAGCTTCCCCAGCGCCCGCGCCAACAGGGCCAGCGGCGTGGCATCGGTGTCGTCAAACAGGGTGTCCAGCACCGCGATCTCGTCCTCCTGCAGCGCCACCGCCGCGTCGGCCACCAGCGTTTTGCGCTCCCGCACAATGTCGGCCATCCTGCGCCCGCGCATCGGCTGGCTGATAAACAGCTTTGTCATGCCTGTTCCCTCCTTCTTATGCTGCCGTACTGGCGGCCTTGTCCGCGGCCCCCAGCTCGGTCAGCTTGTCCATCAGCGCCTTGGCGTCCCCGGCGCTCACCGGGCCAATGCGCAGGTTCTGCTTTGTGTGCGCCGCGTCGGCGTACTCGGCGCTGTACAGGCCCAGCCCCACCAGGCCCAGCGCCAGCGCCAGGCTGTACACGCTCATGGCCTCAGCGTTCGTCAGGCCGTTGGCCTGCACCGTTTGCAGGGCATTCGCGGCGGGTTCGGCATCCGCCGGGCGGGCAACGCTGGTATAGCTGCCCAGGTGCCTGCGCACCGCCGCGCTGGCGGGCGTAAAGTCAGCGTCCAGCCAGTTCAGCGGGTTCACCCGCCTGCCCTTGTACAGCACCTCAAAATGCAGGTGCGCGCCGTAGCAGTTGCCGCTTGCGCCGCTGTACCCGATCAGCTGGCCCTCCGTTACCGCGTCGCCCAGCTCCACAACACGCTTCAGCAGGTGCGCGTACCGCGTTTGCAGCTTTTTCCCGTTGTAATCGGCATGGCGCAGCCGCACCATGTTGCCGTAGCTCTGCATCCCCGTGCAGGTCTTGCCGTCCCAGGTCTGCGCCTGGTCTACCGTGCCGTCCTCGGCGGCATACACCGGCCGCACGCAACTGGTGCCGCTCTGGGTGCGCAGGTCAATGGCATTGTGTGCCGCGCCGCTGGTGTACGTCCAGCCGGCCGTGATGACGTGCTGTGCCAGCGGCCAGGCCAGCAGTACATCGCCGTTTTGTAATCTCATTGGGGTTACACCTCCGTTGTCGTTCAGACATTTTATACTTCAACAAACACCACATTGATTTTGTACCTGTATCCGGCAGGGATAGCTTCTTTTGCTTTTATCATTAGTGCGCCGGTTGAGATATGAGTTGCTTCAAGTATATATTGTTCCCCGTCTCTGCTTCTGATGGCGATGAAATCCCCATCGTCGTCATTCTGGCTCCCATAGCTGGTGTGAATTGATTTTGGCACCCCTTCCACATAAAAAAGTGTTTTGCCTGCTGCAATAGCCGTGCCGCTGGTACTATCTCCGGTCTTAAATGTTATACTTAAAAATCCCAGTTTTCCTACTGTATAGCAATAGCACTTGTCCTTTCCGATGCCGTTCGGTATAGTTATGCCTGTTGCAATGTTTGAAAAGGTTATTTCGTGATCTTCTCCAATCGGTATCCCCAGCGCCGTAATGTCGCTCTTGGTCACAGCCGTCGCCGCGCTCACATGGCCGGTGCTGTCCACCGTCACCTTGTACAGCCCGCTGGCCCTTGCCGTGTAGCTGGGGTCTTTTGTCCACAGCTGCCACCGCACTTACATGCCCTGTGCTGTCCACTGTCACCTTGTACAGCCCGCTGGCCCTTGCCGTGTAGCTGGGGTGGGTGTATTTGTTTGCCCCGGCTGTTACCCCGTCCAGCTTTGTTTTATCCGCCGCGCTCATCAGGCCCTCTGCGCTTGTTGTGGCGGCGCTGTATGTGGTATCGCTTTCCGGTATTCCCAGCGCCGTAATGTCGCTTTTAGCCACGGCTGTCGCCGCGCTCACATGGCCGGTGCCGTCCACCGTCACCTTGTACAGCCCGCTGGCCCTTGCCGTGTAGCTGGGGTGGGTGTAGTTGTTGGCGTTTTCGGCAATGCCGTCCAGCTTCGTTTTGTCCGCCGCGCTCATCAGGCCGTTTGTGCTTTGCGTTGCCACATCGCTCGGCTTTGCTTCAATGGCACTTTTGGCTGCCGCTTCTGCGCTGGCTGCCGCCGCCTCCGCCTTGCTTACGGCGGTTTGGCTGGCTGTTTCCGCGGCGGCCCTGTCTGCCGCTGCGGCTGTCGCGCTGGTTTTGGCCTGCCCGGCATAGTATTCGGCGTTGTCCGCATCCTCTCCGGTTCGGGTCCCTGTTCCGCCCGCCGCCCAGCTTTCGGCGCGTACTGCTGCGTTCCCCGCGCTTTTTGCGTCCGCGTCTGCCTGCACGGCACTCTTGGCAGCCTGCACGGCATAGGCCTGTGCCTGCCGCCTGTCGTCGCCGCTGTCCAGCCCGCAGCCCAAAACCTCGCTCAGCGGGTCCGGCACACTGCTGGTCAATCCGTCTGCTTGTGTTGCCATATCATATACCTCTTGTTACAATCGCGTTGATCGCCGTCAGTCCACTCGGCAGGCCGGAAAGCTTGCCGTTGCTGATGCTCAGGCTCAGGCTCGTGGATGTTGGGCTGCCCCAGCTGGCGCTCTTGTAGTATTTGTCCCCGCAAAAGGCCAGCACGCTTGTTGTGCTGCCGCCCCAGCCGCTTGAACTGGATATGGTGCCGTAGCCCCAAATCTTGATTGCCCCATCGGTGCGCTGGAAGCTCACGGCATCGTCCGCGCTGGTGATGTGGTATGCCTCAATGTTGTTGGTACTGCTGCCACTGGATGCCACATTCACCGTCACCTTGCCGCTGCCGTTATGGTAGCCCGCAGGGATGGTATAGCTGCCGTTGGCCGTCATGGTCTTGGCAACCGCCCCGTTGTTGGTCATGGTGCCGGTCAGCTTTGCCCCGTCAACATAAGCGGTTTTACCGCTCAGAATGTTGGCGGCGGTGGCGGTCGCGTCGCTGGTGTCCACGCCGGAACTGCTGCCCGTGTAGGTGCCTTTAACACCAAAGATGGACACCCCGCTCGCAATGTTGGCGGCCACAAGGTTGCTGTCGCCCTTGATGGTCTGTGCCCCGGTCAAATAGGTGCCGGACGCAATGGTCTGGTTGCTGGTGCCGGGCGTATAGGTCGTGGCGGCTTTGGTGGTCAGGCTCTGCGTCACCTTGCCGCTGCCGTTGTGGTAACCGGCGGGGATGGTGTACGTCCCGTTGGCGGCCAGGGTCTTGCTTATTGCGCCGTTGTTGGTCATGGTGCCGGTCAGCTTTGCCCCGTCAACATAAGCGGTTTTACCGCTCAGAATGTTGGCGGCGGTGGCGGTCGCATCGCTGGTATCCACGCCGCTGGAAGAGCCGCTTGCCGTCACCTTGCCGCTGCCGTTGTGGTAGCCCGCTGGGATGGTCACGCTGGCTCCGGGCGCAATAGTCGATGTCCACGCGCCGTTGTTGGTCATGGTGCCCTCCGCTTTTAATAACACAGACCCGCCCGAAACGTGGGTTGTAACATTTTCCCATCTACCGTCTGCTGTAAACGTGCGGCCTTCCAGAACTTGATTTTGAAAGCATGACCCAAAATATGATGAGTTTATCCTGACAACGTTATTCTTGGATTTGTCCCATATAACTTTATCCGTTCCGCTCCCGGAACTTGTGTACACGATATTGTCGGAACTGATTGAAAGGCAATCAGCAGATTCAGCAGCCACATCAACAGGGCTATCAATAGTCCCCGTCACCTTGCTGCCATTCACATACGCGTTTTTCCCTTTGGCAATATCGCTCGCCGTCGCGTCCGCATCGCTGGTATCCACCCCCGTGTCGATCTGCTCCACCAGCGCGGCGTACCCGTCCAGCGTTGTGTCATCCGGCACCGTTACGCCCTTGGCGGTGATCGCCGTGGCAAGGTCGCTTTTCGCCCCGCTTAAGCGGCTGATCTGCGTTTTAATGTTCGTGTCCGCCATGCGCTTCTCCTTTCAGCAGCATCAGATCGCCGCCAGCGCGTCGTAAATATCATCCGTCAGGCTCACGGTGCCGCCGCTCGTGTACCCCGCGGGCACAGCCACGCTCAGGGTCGTCAGGCCGTCAATGGTCAGGCTGGTGGCCCCGTTGTTGGCCATGGTCCCCGTCACCTGGCTGCCGTTCACCCAGGCTTTTTTGCCGCTCAGGATGTTGGCTGCGCTCGCCGCGTCGGTCGTGCTCTCCGTCGTGTCCACATACAGCGCGGGAATGGCCGCCACGCTCACGCTGGAAAGCACCTTGCCGCTGGTCGGTGTCACGGTCTGGGCGCTCTTGGTGGGCGTCACGCTCTTGCTCTCTTTGGTAATGCTCACCTTGCCGCTGCCGCTGTGGTAGCCCTTGGCGATGGTGTAGCTGGTGGTCGTGGTGTCCAGCGTCTTGGTCACAGCGCCGTTGTTGGCCATCGTGCCAGTCAGGGTCTTGCCGGTGCTGTCCACCACGATCTTGCCGGACAGCACATCCGCCGCCGTCGCCGTCACGCTCGAAACGTCCTGGTAGTTGGACGGGATCGCCGCCACCGTCACATCGGACAGGCCATAATAGCCGCTGTCCGGCGTCACGCTCTGCTGGCTCTTGGTCGGCGTCACCTTCTTGCTTTGCAGGTTGTAATTGCCGCCGCCGGAAACGCCGGAAACCGTGCCGCTGCCGTTGTGGTAGCCCTTTGGAATGGTGTAGGTGTCGCCCTCCTTCACCGTCGCGCTCACTGCGCCCTGGTTGGTGATTCCGCTGATGGCGGTGGCCAGCGTGTCCAGGTTGGACGTGCTTTCCGCCATGCCCAGCTCCACCAGCTTGGTGCGGATGGTGTTGCGGTCGTTCTGGATGCGGGTGATCTCGGTCGCAATGTTGGTCTGTGTCGTGTCTGGCATGTTCTATCCTCCTCAAATGGTGCCCAGAAGCACCGCGATGTTGCCCACCTCCACCGCCACGGCGGCGCTGGTCACGGGCAGGGTATTGTCGGTTTCCACGGCGTCGGCGCAGTCCACGCACAAAGCGCCGCTCTCCCATTTCAGGCCGTGGCCAATGCTCAGGCTTCCGCCGGTCTGCACGGCGCCGGTTTTCAGGCTCAGGCTTACCGCCTCGCCGCCGCTCATGCTCATCTGCACGGTTTCACTGCTGTTCAGCAAACTCAGCTTCATGTGATCACCCCGCCCAGCAGTATCCGCTCCACCGGCAGCGCCACAATGTTGCTGGCCAGCGCCGCGCCGGTCGTTGTCACGGCCCGCAGCTGTATTTCCACGTTGCCGCCCTCCTCAAATTTTAAGGTTTCTTCCTGTGTCAGCGTCACCGTCAGGGTCTTGGCGTCATTGTCGGCGGTAATGCTGTCCTCCCGCCGGGTCACTTCCCTCCCGTATCCCTGCCGGAACGTCAAATACAGGCTTACCAGCGTTCCCGGCTCTATGTCCAGCTCAAACACCAGCGTCGGGGTCGTTCCCTGGGTCATACCATACCCTCCTTGCCGGGCTGTTTTTCCGGCTTTTGCGCCGGTGCGTCCGCTTCTGCCTTTATTTTGCCATGCCGCCGTATCCGGGCGCGCCCCCACTTGTCCCGTAAAATCCAAAACGCCCCCGGTTGCCGCTCTCACACGGCCCGCCGGGGGCATCTTTATGCGTTATTGGTTCAGGAGCTTCATTCCCATTTCTTAAAATCGTCCGCCTCGTACACCGTCAGCCCGTCCACCTTCAGCCTGCACAGCATCTCGGCAATCTCCTGCCGCCCGGCCGTGTCCGCCGCCTGGTATCTCGGCTTCATCTCTTTTGTTATGGCGCTGCGGATCGCTGTGCGCAGTTCCTTGGCGTCCCTGGCGCTGTCCAGCACGCTGTCATATTCCTCGCGGGTCAGGGTACCGGCCTCCATCATCCGGCTTGCCTGCGTCGCCGCTTCCTCGTCGGCCCGCTCCAGCTGCCGCACCCTCTCGTCGATCATCTCCTGCACCGCGTCTGCGTCCGCCGTGTCCAGCGCCGCCGTAATGTCGGCGCTGCCCACCGTCACGCCCCAGCCGGTCACGGTGTCCAAATCGTACACCCGCTCCCCGCCGTATTCCAGCCCCATCAGGGCGTCCAGCATCTCGGCGCGTTCCTCGCTGTCCGCCTGCTGGTACGCCTTGCTGTACAGCTTCGTCACGGTGCTGCGGGCGGCGGTCACGGCGTCGGCGGGGTCGGTGCCGCTCTTTACCTTGGCGTCCACCTGCCCGGCAAACAGCCGGCTCGCCTTGTCAGCGTCGCCGCCGTCCAGCGCCAGGGCAATGCGGTTCAGGTCCTTGTCCATCCCCAGCGGGTCGTCGGCGCCGGCAAGGCCGGTCAGCGTGTCGTATACGCCCTTCACGTCGCGCAGGGCTGCGCTCACCGCCACGCCGGTAACATTGCTCACCGCGTTGGCCGTGCGGTACAGCACCTGGTACAGGCTCGTTGTTTTGCCCGTCAGGTACTTGTTCCACACACTCACCGCGTCCATCACGTCGCCGATCCACTCCACGTCGTTGCGCTTTATGGTATAGGTCGCGTTCCCGTCCGCGCGCTCGGTGATGTACCCGATCACATCCTGCAAAAGCGGCAGGTTCCCCGGCAAATTCACCCCGTCCGCAAAGTTTTCCAGCACGTTCTGGGCATATACCTTGGCCAGGCTCGCCGCCGTCAGGCGTTCGTCGTCGTCCTCGTCGTCGCCGCGCGGGTGCCGCAGGGTGTCCACGGCGGCCGCAGCCGCGGCGGTCGCCATCGCCGTTGCCACATAGGTAACGCCCACACGGGCAAACCTTGCCCGCGCGGCCTTGTCCTTCGGGTTCTGCGCCAGGTTCACCGCCGCCTGGGCCACCATGGCATAGCTTTTAATGGGTTCCGCCATAAAGTTTGTCAGCACCTTCGTCCACACATCTGTGCTCCGCATGATCTGGCTGCGGTGCAGCACGCTGTCCACCACCTGCGTCTTGTCCACAATCTCGCTCAGCCGCGCGGCGCACTGCCGGTTAAATTCTTCGCTGTCATATTCAAGCTCCGGGTGCTTGTCCAGCGTTTCCAGCTCGCAGGCGTTCCACAAAGCGCCCCAGGTGGTTTTGTCGCCCCACTCCGCCATCGCGGTGCTGGCGCTCCGCACCCGCTCAAGCGCCGTTTCCTCGTCCAGCGCCATGGCGCGCACATCCTTGCCCAGGTTGGTTTCAAAATATCCCTGGCTTTTCCACCAGGCAATGGCGCAGTATTTTTCGGCTTTCGCCATGCCGCCCTCAAAGGTCTGGCCCTTGGCCCTGGCCGCCAGCCCTTTGCCCAGGTTGGCCGCGCCGCGCCCCAAAGCGCCCCGCAGGTATTTGGGTGCGATCTCCGCCCCCGCGCGGAAGTACGCCGTCGGCTGCTGCACCGCCACGCGCAGGTTCGCGCCCACCTTGGCAACCTTCCAGTTGCGCGTCGCGGTGTTCATCAGGCGCTCGCCGCCGCTCTTGTATCCGGTACTCGCCTGGCCGTTAATGTCCCGCATCAGCGTTTCAAAATAGTCCTTGCCCTTGCGCCCCAGCAGGTTGTCAATGCCCTCCTTCACACTCACGGCGCTTTCCGGTGCGCGCCAGTTGTACCACTTCATCATGTCGCTTAACGGGATGCACCACCCGTAATAGGTCGCCATCTCCGTCGTGTGCCCAAAAAACGTGTCAAAGGCGTCGCCCACCACCAGCGGGTTGTTGGCGCCCTTCACCAGCGCCTTGGTCATGCCGGCGTTTTTAATGCCGTTCAGCCCGGCCTGCCTGCTGCTGGCTGCCGTTGTGGCGGTAAAGTCGTTGCTGCTGCTCATCGGCCAGTAGTGCGTTTCGGTAAATTTGTCGTACCCGTACAGCGTGTTGCTCACCTCGTTGCCCCACGCCGCCGCGGTCGTGCTCAGGTATTCCTGCATGGCGCGTGCCGTCTGCACCTGCTCGGTCGTCAGGCTGCCGGTAATCTCCGCCAGCTGCCCCGGCGTCAGCTTCACCCGCCGCCCCGGCTTGCCCTTGGCGTCCTTCAGCTGGATGCCGCCGATCATCAAATGCTCCTTCGCCGCCGCGCGCTGGCTCAGGCAGTACAGCTCCATGGCCTGCCCCGGTGTCAGCTCCAGCACGGTGTCCGCCATGCTGGCCGCGTCGGTCACGGTAAATTTGCGCTTTTCGGCCTTGCGCCCCGTCCACTTGTCCACGTCCGTTTTGTCTTTCAGCAGGGCCTGCGTCCACTCCACCGTTTCGCGCAGCTTCCACGCCCGCTTGTCAAACCCTTCGCGTATGGGCCGGTACATCTGCTCTGCCGTGTCGCCCAGGGCGGCAAAATACCGCCCTGCGTCCATCATATCCACGCCAAGCAGCTGCCCCAGGGCGTCGCCCGCCGTGGTGTCGGCGGCGGCCTTCACCGCCTTGCCCAACAGGTTGTTTTTGTTCTTTACCTGTTGCTTTTCCCGCGCGGCCATCTCGGCCACACTCGCGTCGCCCGCGGCGGCAATGGTTTCCCTGCTGCCCTCGGCCAGCAGCTTGTTGGCCTGCGTGATGCTCTTGGTCATGCTTTTCAAAATCACATCCAGCTGCCGCATCTGCTCGCCGCTGAACTGCCCAATCCCCGTCTTTCCGCCGGTCTGCTGCAACAGCGTGTCAATGTATCCCGGCAGGCTGGGGTCAAAATCGGCATAGTCGCCCGCGCCTGCGCCCATGTGTTCCAGCGCCTCGGCGTCCTTGGCCATCAGGGCAATGTCCTTCATGGTTTCCTGCCACCGCTGCGCCGTCGCCGTGCCCGCGTTGCTGGTGTTCCAGTCAAACAGGTTCAGCACGTTCAGCACGGCGGTGCGCATCTTCTTGGGCACATGTTTGGTGTCCGTCGGCTCCCGCAGCCAGGCCGCCAGGGTGCGCACCTGCTTCTGGGCACTGTCCCGGCTTTTGCGGTACAAAAGCCCGTCGTTGCGCCGTTGCATCCGCGTGGCAAACTCCGCCTGCTGGCGCACCAGCTTTTTGTCCCGCGTCTGCACCCATTTCAGCTTTTGCATCCGCTCCCGCATCACGGCGTCGTCCTTGGCGTTCTGTGCCTTCTGCTTGTAAACCTCCAGCATGGCGTCAAACCGCTCTTTCCGGTTGGCGTATGCCTGGTCGTACAGGGCCTTCATCTCGGCCTGCGCGTCCCGCCGCCCCTTGCGGTACTCGGCGCGCGCGGCCTTCTGCGCGTCCTGCGCCGCGCGGTCTGCCATGGTGCGGCGTGTCGGGCTGTTCAGGTATCCCTCCACCGCCTCGTTGGCCAGGTCAAGCGCCAGTGTTTCCATGTCCATGCCATACGGGTTCTCCACCACCGGCACGCTTGCCTCATACACCCCCAGCACCGCGTCGGTAAAGGCGGTAATGTCGGTGTTCTCCGCGTCAAAGGTTCCCGGCCAGCTCTCGGCCAGCTCGGCCTGCATCGTGTCCCAGTTTCCGGCCCCGTCGGTCAGCCGCACGTTCAGCCGGCCAAACAGCGCCTTGCGCACGTTGCCCCACTGCCGCCCGTTTTTGCCGTCGCCGTAGGCGTTCATCAGCTCGGCAAACTCCGCGCTGTCCCGGCGCACCTCCAGCGTCGTGCCGCGCAGGGTTTCGCGCAGCGGTTTATAGTATTCCCGCAGCTCGGTGTTTTTCTGCTCGCTCTCGTTCAGCACCCCGCGCATCACGTCGGTCAGGGCGTCCATCGCGTCGGCGTTCAGCGTCGGCTCGCCGTTGCCTTCCACGTTAAACACCCGCCACAAATCGCCGCTCAGCCTGTCCACGCCGTACTTGCTGCCCGTCAGCTTCAAAATGCGCTGGGCAATGCCCCGCGCGCTCGCCCGGCTTACGCTGTGCCCGCCCGATGCCTTAAACTCCTGCCGCAGCACCTCCATCTGCTGTTCCATGTACAGGTTTTTCTGCGCCAGCTCCCGGTTCTGCGCCCGCAGGTCGTCATAGTCCGCCTCCGTCGGGGCGCTGTACCGCAGTCCTTCGCCAAAGCCAGCCGTTGTTTCCGTGTCCATGCCAAAGGCATATTTTACATTCGCAGATAAATTTTCGCCCAGTTCCTCCTTGACGCTGCCCAAAAAATCTTCTATACTGATGTTGGAACCGTACAGAGCAACGGCATTCGTGCTGACCTCTCGCCCCTTGAGGGATTCGGTTCCATTTTTAATTTGTCTGCCTGTATGGGCGTACAGGCTTCCCCGCAAGGGTTCCATGCTGTCGGCATCCAGCACCTTCTGGCCGTCCTCGTACATATTTACAACAAAGCGGACCCCCATCAGGCTGCCGTCGCTCATGCGTGCCGCCCCAAGGTACAAATCACTTCGCACCTCCTTGCCGCGCGCTTCCAGCTCGTTCACCTTTACGGCGTTCTCCAAAATCGGCCCGATCTGCCCCACATACGGGGCATTTTTTTGTATCTGGGCCGCGTTCAAAAGCCCGTGCCGCAGCCCAGCCCTCGTCACAACAATGGTATCTCCCGTGTATCGGTTTACCACGCTCCCGCTGTTTTTGCCCGGTATGCGCTGCGTGCTCGCCAGGCCCGCATCCAAAATTTCCTTTACGGGCTTGTCGGCCAGGTCGTTTTCCTCCACCTCGGTGATCTCCATATCCGGCAGTTCCCGCAGGGTTTCAAAGCTCACCTGTTCTTCGCCCGTTTTCCTTCTCTGCGGGTGTTTCTCGGCGTCTACCTTCTTGCTGTACCGGAACCGGTTCAGTTCGCTTTGCTCCGGCAGGCTGCCTGTGCGGTAATATGTTTCCAGGTCGCGCACCACTTCGCTGCCGCGCACCCGGCCTTCGTACCAGCGCGTTGCGGCAGTGCTGCCGTCTTTGCGGCTGATGTCCAGGTTAAACCCATGCTTTGCCGCGCCCAGCGTGTCGGCCATCTCGGCAATGGCCGCCTTCTGCGCGTCGCTCACCTCGGTTTCGGCGCTCACGTCCACGCCGGGGCTTTCCGCCATCACCCGCACATTGCCTTCGGCAATAAAGGCATTCAGGTAATCCGTCTGTTCTGCCCCGCGCGCAAGCTCCGCCGGGCCGTAAACGCTTTGGATGTCGCGGTGGTCAAGGTCGCGTACGCTCTTGTCGCTCCCTCCGCTGAAATCCAGCATTCGCCCGTCCGGCAAAATGTACCCGGCGCTCTCAAACCACTTTGTGGTGCCGTAGGTGTCCGCTGCCTGTTCCCGGTGGTAATCCTCCCGGCTCATGCCGCTTTCCCGCACCTCGGCGTCGTACTCGGCCTGCTGGGCCTGCTTTTTCTGCCATGCCTTGTCCTGCTCCTGCTCGCGGGCCTGTTTGATCACTTCCTGTGCCAGGACGCGCTGTTCCAGCAGCGCGTCCTGCTCGGCCTTAAACCGGTTTTCCGCCGCCTTGTATTCCAGGTATTCCTGGCTCTGTTTCCACTGCACCGCGTCCCCGGCGCGCTTGTGCTGCATCAGGCGGGCCAAAAACCGCCCATGTTCGGCCTCGTCCTGCTGCCGCCACGCTTTTTCCCTCGCCCAGCTGTCCTTCAGGGCGCGTTCCGCTTCGCGGTACTCCGCCTGCGCTTTTTCCAGTTCTTCCTGTGTCACCGCGCCGCTGATCTTCTCACTGTACTTGACATCCGCGTCCCCAAGCTGTATACTGCGAATAAGACCAAAACTGGTTCCGTCCAAAGGCACGCGGTTGCCGCGGACTTGGAACCACTCTTTGGTCTTATTTTCATTCCCAAAAATTTCCGTAAACGGTACGCCCTTAATCTTGACGTCCCCGTTCTCGTATGTTATACTGCCAATAACACCGGTACTGCCGGGCGCTGACGTGGCCAATTTGAAGCCGAAGGCGCTCAAGGCAGCACCGGTTTTTTCCATGTCCGGCTCCGCGTACAGCACATTGCTCTTTTCCAAAAAGCCGCGCGGGTTCACGTCCTTCGGGTAAGCGCTGCTCACCTTGTTAAAGTCCTGCAAGCCCAGCTTTCGGTCTGTGCCGGTTCCCGGCGCAAGGTCCATCACGCACAGCACGGGCGCTCCGTTTGCATCTGTCACATTCCCCACAACCACAATGCGGCTGTTCTTCCTGGTGCCGGGCCGCATACTCTGGCCCTGGCTTTCCAGTACCAGCACCGGGTTTTCCAGCATGGCGGGTATCTGCTTCACCATATCCAGCGTCATGTTGGGGTGGTCGCGCAGTATTTTCCGTATCTTTCCGCTAAGCATCACAATGCTTCTGTCGGCCACGCCAATGCTTTTCAGCGCTTCGCCGGTGGTGCCCAGCGTAAAAGTTTTTCTTTCCTCCCTTCCTCCGTCGTTCCACTCGTCAAGCTCCCGTGCAAATTCCGGGTTAATGCTGTACTTCACGCCCTCGCTTGCCGCGGGGGCGTTTTTTGTATCGCTGTCCGCCTGTCCGGCGGCCTCCAGGCGCGCGCGGGCGTTCCGGCGCGCGGTTTCCAGCTCGGCCAGGGCCTCGTCGCACACGGCGCGCGCTTTCTCGGCGTTCTCGGCGCGCTCGGCAAGCCGCCGCCCGTCTGCGGCGCCCAGCGTCGCGTCGCCGCCGCGCAAAAGGCTGCGGATGCTGCCCACGATCTTGTCCAGCATCTCGCGCAAAGCCTGCAAAACGCTGCGCTTCTCCTCCCGCGTCGTTTCGCTGTCCTCGCTCACATATTCCACAAACGCGCGGGTGTTCTCCTCGCTGCTCATAATGCCGGCAAACAGGTCGCGGGCATACTCGTCCGCCGCCTGCGTCCTGTCGCCGTAGCTGCTCTCGTACCGGCCAATGTGCTGCTGCACGCCGCCCAGCCCGTATTCGCTTGCCGCAAACGCCATCGTCCGCGCGCGCAGCCTGGCCCAGCCCTCCGGGTTCTCGCCCTCCATCCAGTGGGTCAGCTCGTGCTGCACCGTCTGGTAGGCGTTGGCGCTGTTTTCGCCCACGGTCAGGGCTGCCGCACCGGCGGCCCAGTACCCGTTCACCTCCCCGCCGTTGTCGGCGGTCAGCTGGCGTACCACGTCCACATTCATGCCAAACTTTTCCGCCACGCCCTGCAAAACGGCATCCGGCACCTGCGCGCTGCCGGCCGGCACGCCGTCATAGCGCACCTCCGGTTCCGTCACGGCGGCGGCAGGCTGCTGCACCGTCAGGGCGCTGGCGGCGTTGCGCCCCAGGCTGTACGCGGTGTACAGCGCCGCGTCGTCCTGCACCACGGCGGCGCGCGCTGCGCTGGCGCTTTTCGCCTGCTCAAAGCTCAAAACGCCCTCGCGCCCGGCGTTATACATGCTGTGCATCTCCTGCACATACACCGCCGGGCTTTGCCCCTTGTACCGCTCCACCAGCGCCTTTTTCATGTAAGGGGTATAGCTTTCCTCCGCGTCGGCAAACGCCTGTATTCCTTCCACGGTTTCCCGGCGCACCGTGCCCCGCTCCAGTGCCACCGTGTCCGCCTGCGGCGCGCTTTCCTGCGCGTACCGCTCGGCGGCGGCCTGCGCAAGCGCCGCCTCGCTCACCGCCTGCGCATCGGCGCGCTGTGCCGCTTCCTCCCCGGTCAGGGTGTCGGCGTCCTGTGCCGTTTTCTCCTGCGCCAGCGCGTCAGCGGCGGCCTGTGCGGCGTTTTCCGCCTGCCGGGCGGCAAGTTCCCCGTCAGCGTTTTGCGCGCTCTCCTGCGCGCTCTGGGCCGCCTGCGGGGCATACTTTTCCTCTGCCGCCGTGCTGCCGGGGCGGGTTTCCTCCTCCAGCCGCGCGGCGGCTCCCAGCGGGTCGGCGACGGCCTGCTGCATATCCTGCGCCTGCGTCAGCGCCGCCTCCCGCACAGCCTGCGCCGTGCGGGTGTTCGCCTGCTGCACTTGGTTCTCGTCGCCTGCCAGGTTCTCCGCCATTCGGGTGTTGGCGCGGTTCAAAGCAAGGTTCAGCCCTGTGCCTGCCGCACCGTAGAACCCGCCGCTGATGGCCCCCATCCCGGCATTCTGCGCAAGCTCCGCCCAGCTGAACTCGGCGTTCGGGTCTTTGGCGGCCACGTCGGCCAGGTAGTTCACCACATACCCCACGGCTTCCTCGGTGCCTTCCTCGCCCATCTGCTGCAGCAGGTTGCGCACCAGGCCCTTGCCGCCGCGGTTCACAATCTCCACCCAGCTGCCCACCGGCAAAACCTCGGTGCCCACCTCAATGCCGCCGCTCACCAGGCCGCGCCACAGCGCTTCGTCCGCGCCGGTGTCCTCGTCGTACAGCTCGGCCATGCGCCCGCCGGCCGCCTGCGCCCCCAGCGCGCCCAGGCTCACCGCCGGCCCCACGCCGGGGATCAGCGCCAGTGCCATGTTGGGCAAATTGCCTGCAATGGCGTTGGCTGTGTCCGCTCCAAACCGCGCCGCGCTGCCAAGGCCTGCCTGCGCTTTGGCCAGGTTCTCGCCGCCCTCGTGGTACAGCCGCATCCCGGCGCTGTTCTCATCGGTCAAAACGGTTTTCTGGTTGTCCTGCGGCCCGGCCTCCTTCGCCGCGTTGTAGCGCGCCAGCGCCGCCTCGTACTCGTCGCTGGTGCGGATCTGCCCGTTCTCGTCGGTTTCAAACACTTTGCCCTCGTCGGTCAGGCGTCGCAGTTCGGCCAGCGCATGCCGCTCGGCGCTGTTGTTGGCTGCCTCGTCGCGGGTGGCGGGGGCAATGCTTTCCGCCAGCGTCGCCCAGCTGCCCGCCGCCTGCTGTGCCAGGCCCTTCACGTCGCTGCCCAGCCGGTGCGCCGCGCTCCACGCGCTGCCGTAACTGTCGTACAGCTCCCCGGCCTGCTCGTAGGCGCGCTCCTCCTCCTCGCTCATCCCGGCGCGTATCCTCTGCGCCGCGCGCTGTGCCGCCGGGTTGCCGCGCCCCGCGCCGCGCTCGGCGTCCCACAGCGTCTTGGCTTCCGGGTTTTCGTCCAGCCAGGCGTTCACCTGGTCAAAAGCGCGGGCCTTGTCCGCCTGCGTCTGCCCGCCCGCCTGCGCCTGCCGCACCATGGCATCGATCACGGTGTCCCGCGCCGCCTGTTCCAGCGTGTCGGTGCGCGCCGTGTCGCTCATCACGCGGCTGCCAAGCGCCTGTTCGGCATCCTGCCGCCGGTTCAGGTTCAAAATGTCCTGCCCCAGCTGTTCCCGCCCGCTCACATACCGCTGTGTGCGGCCCGCCGGGGCGCTCAGGGCGGCGGCGTAGGCGCTGCCGCCCGTGCTGCCGCCGCCCTGCAAATAGCTGCTTGCCGTGCCGCGCGCGCTGCCCGTGCTCCGGCTCCCCAGCCCCGCGGCCCCCGCTGCCAACATGGTGATCACCTTCTGCCTGGCGGTTTCTTCCTGCCGGGCTTCCGTGCTTTGCCGGTTCGCCGTCTGGCTCTGTGCCTGCCAGATATTGCCCGTGCGCGCCTTTTGCTCCCGGCTTCTCGCGTCAATTCGCTCCTGCAAAGCCTGGCTTCCGGCATTGCTCGTTCCCTCATGGCTCAGGCCGTAGCTTTTTCCGCCGTAGCTTACGGTTCCTTTTTTCAGGTTCAGGCGTACCTGCCGCTCGTAATCGGCGCTTGTCTGTGCCGCCGTTTCCTGCGCCGCCGGGGCCGCTGTCTGTACAATGTCCTCCTTGTCGTCTGTCCTGATTTTTCCGTTCCGCAGGTTCAAATGTACGCTCATTGCTTTCTCCTTTAATCGATCGAAATTCCGTAGTGCGCGGCAATCGACTTTGCCTGTGCTTTGGTCAGGTTCCCTTTCTTGTAGCCGTTGTTTATCATGTTGGCAATGCCAACCTTGCCTGCGCGGGTGCTGGAATCATAGCTCTGTCCGCTGCCCGCCATCGGGTCAATCTTGCTGATCCAATACTGCACGGTATCGTCGCTGCTGCTCTTGCTGCTCCTGCTGCTTCTCGAACTGCTCCTGCCCGCAGAACTCCCGCTGCCGCCCGCGCTCGCCGCGCTGGCCGCCAGGCTGTCCGCGTACTGCTGCTTGTCAAACGCCAGCTGCTCGTTAAACTGCCTCTGGCTCTCCGCAAACTCCTGCTGCCACTGCTCGTCGCTCACCATGTCGCGGTAATCGCCGTAATAGTAGTCCAGCATCTGCTGCCAGCGGGTGTAATTGTCGCTGTACTCGCCGTAATCCTGGTTGTAGGCGGTGTCCTCGCGCTCCGTCAGGTAGTCCAGGTAATCCTGCCAGCGGTTGTAGTTGTCGCTGTATTCGCCGTAGTCCTGGCTGTACGCCGTGTCGGCGCGGTCGGTCAGGTAATCCAGGTAGTCGGCCCAGTTGCTGTACTTGTCCTGGTATCGCCCGTACTCGGCCTGGTATTCGCTGTCCGCGCGGTTCGTCAGGTAGTCCAGGTAATCCGCCCAGTTCGCGTACCGGTCCTGCCAGCGCCCGTACTGCATCTCATCCTGGTTTTGCAAAGCGCTCAGCTGGTTGTACAGGTCGTTCCCCTCGCCCTGGTACCGTTCATAGGCCGCCTGGTACAAATCGGGGATCACATTGTTCAGCTGCGTCAGGTACTGCTGGTTGGCCTGCGCGGCAGCGCTGGCCGTGTAGCTGCTGCCGTAGCCGCCCGTCAGGGCTGCCGCGTCCGCCGCCGCGTTGGCCGCCGCGTCGCTGCCCAGCTTGGTGTACTGGTTCTTGTACTGCTGGTACAAGGGGTCGGCGTTAAAATCATAGGCAAACGCCTTCCGGTTCTGTATCTGCTCCAGCAGGCTGTCGATCTGCGCGCCGTACTGGCTCTCATAGTCGCCGGGCCTCTGTGCCTGGTAATTTTTGATCGCCGCCTCGGCATCCAGCACCGCCTGGCTCTTGGTGTAATCGCCGGGCCGCTGCGCCTGGTAATCCTTCAGCGCCGCCTCAGCGTCCAGCACCGCCTGGCTTTTGGTGTATTCACTGGGCCGCGTGGTCTGGTAGTTCTTGCGCTCCGCCTCGGCGCTTGTCACCCGGTCGCTTCGGGTGTATGCGCCGGGGCGCTCCCGTTCGATCTGGTCAACTTTGCTTCGGTTTGCCATTTTCAGCCTCCTCCGGGTCACTGTCCCGTTCCATCTGCGCCCGCACCGTGCTCAGCAGGCCCTCCAGCACCAGTTCGTCAATGCTCAGGGGCAGGCCGTAGGTGTTCAGCACGCCCTCCACCGCCCTGCGCAGCTCCCGCACGCGCTTGTCAATGCTCTTCATCTCAGCCCTCCAAATGCGCCGCCGCGTCGGTGCGGATGGCGGCGATCGCCGTCAGCACGTCCTCGTCCAGTACA
>QWCE01003084.1_pt1 | contig 29673 bp, 25 predicted proteins | sample 1972531 | NCBI WGS metagenome assembly QWCE01 (sample SAMN09866716, study PRJNA288562) | Human gut metagenome isolate term4_stool, whole genome shotgun sequencing... | reverse complement strand
AAGTTCCGATTTACTATGAGCAACATACCGCCTGCACCCTACCACCCACAGCCGCCACAGCAGCGCACCCACGCTTACACATAACCATGCCCACGCACCTACCCCTGCACATCCACGCCCCCACAGCTGCGCACCTCCTCCCGAATTTCTCCAGTAGAACCGCCACTTTCTTCTATAGAGCTACCCCCATCCCTCCCTGCTTTTACTTTTTTCTCAACGAAACTGCGCCCCCACTCTCAGCGCACCTTCTCCCACCAACCTACGCACGAGCCGCCCCACATCAGCGCACCTTCGCCCATGCATCATCGCACCTTCGCGCTTGGTTAAGCGTACCGCTTCAGTTGGTTGTACGTACCTACGTAACCCTTTCTACGTAGAGGCTCAACCATAGGTACGTACCTTCTCGATAAATTGTTTAAAGTATTCGTACAAATCCTTTAAACAGGTTATACAAATCCTTTAAAGAGTTTATATAAATCATTTAATAGATTTATAGAAGAGGTATAAAGCAATGGTTGAGAAGTTACGTACAAGCGCTCGAACATCTACGCACAAGTATTTGAGGAGATCGGTACAAGAGAGCAGATAGCCGGGTACAACAGAGTAAACAGCTACGTACAAGAGAGCAAACAGCTACATACAACTGATCAAAAGGCGCCGCTTAGATGAGTAGGGGAAACGGCTTAATTCATCTCTTAATGAACTACTTGTAATTGGAGTCGCTCCCTCGGCTTCGCTTTCTGTTACACCTCTCTGCTCCGAGAGATACGCATCGTTACGCGAAAATGTACGAACCCGGAACGCTTCGTACCGGGTAGGTCTTTTATAATCGTTCGCAGCAATGCGGTTCCGCGATGGGAGTAGCTCGGCAAATTTGGGGGCGAATGGCAACGGTCCGTTGCGTGCTACGATCCTTTAGCTCAGTGAAATACGCTTCGTTAGGTAAGTAGTACGAAAAAAAGGACGCACCGAACTGTGGTACGTCCTTTATGATTATTGCGAGCAATGTAGCTCCGTGAGGGCAACCCGTGATGGAGTTAGACGAAGAAGAGGATGATCAGTTGCGCCACCACGATTCGGAGGAACATCGTAAGCGGATAGACCGTTGCGTAGCCCAACTGCGCGGCACCACCGTCGCCTTGCGATGTTGCGTATGCCAGCGCGGGTGGATCGGTGGTGCTGCCCGCAAGGAGTCCGCACAACGTTAGGTAATTCATCTTCATCTTACCGCGCGCAAATGTTCCCACAATGAGTAGAGGGATAACGGTGATCAGGAAGCCGTACACAATCCATATGTATCCGCCTTTATTGACAATGGTATCCACGAATCCGCCTCCGGCTCCGAGCCCCACGCAAGCAAGGAAGGAACAAATGCCCACCTCGCGAAGCATTAGGTTGGCGCTATCCGTTGTATAGGTAATCATTCCGTACTTATAGCCAAAACTCGAAATGAGAATGGCCACAATGAGCGGACCGCCCGCCAGACCGAGCTTGAGCGGCTGCGGAATGCCCGGTACGAAAATGGGCAACGAGCCGAGAACAACACCCAACACAATGCCCAAAAAGATGGCAATCAGATTGGGTTCGTTAAGCTGTTTCTCGCGATCGCCCAATAGTTGGCGCACGTTGTTCAAAGCGGCATCACTACCCACGATGGTGAGTTCATCGCCATACTTTAAGCGGAATGAGGGCGTGGCGAGGAACTCGAATCCGGCACGCTGCACGCGAGTAATGGTAACACCGTACAAAGCGCGTAAATTGAGTTGGGCAAGGGTTTTACCGTTCACCTCCTTTTTGGTAACCAAAAAGTGCTTTGCCGAGAAGTGAGAGGCATTCGGAATCCATTGTTTGCGGTCCATTTTGACCTCATAGCCGATCATTGAGGTTACTGCCGCCAGGTCGGATTGCGGTGCAATTACAAACACTTTGTCGTTTTCCTCCAAAACCGTATCTGGGCCGACTACAAAAATTTCCTCTTCGGCGTGCTTATAGATACGGCTTACGACAAAATGATGTCCCTTAAGTAGCTGCGATATAGCGGAAACGCTCTTTCCGAATACGGAAGGATTGTTCACAACAAGCGAAAGCGGTACGAGCCCCTTTTCATCTTGTTCGGTGTGCTTTTCCAAAGCTTTCTGCTCCTTATCCAAATCAACCCGGAACATTGCTTTCAGTAAAATCAGCGAAAGGATGATACCTACCACCCCGAGGGGGTAAGCAACGGCGTATCCCAACGAGATGGAGGGATCGGAAACGCCCTTTACGTCCAAATAAGCTTGTTGTGCGGCTCCGAGCCCCGGTGTATTGGTAATGGCCCCACTCATCACTCCAACCATCGTACTGATGGGAATTTTGGTGATAAAGTGAATTACCAGCGTAACAGTAGCACCGAGCAGTACCACGCACGCCGCTAATAGATTGAGTTTGGCTCCGCCTTCCCTGAAATTGGAGAAAAAGGAGGGGCCGACCTGCAATCCGATGGAAAAAACGAACAGAATGAGCCCCATTTCCTGAAAGAAATGAAGCGTTTCGCGATTGGCCTGAAACCCGAGGGCACTAAGCAGGATACCTACAAAGAGAATAAACGTAACACCGAGCGAAATACCGAATATCTTCACTCTGCCGAGCATTAATCCGAAAGCAATTGCAGCAGAGATGAGCAGAATCGATTGTGCTACACCTTCGTTCCAAAGTAAATTAGATATCCATTCCATAGCAAGTCCAACAGGGGGCTAAACACCTATACACTTCTTCCATTCGGAAGCTGTTACAAAGATAGTACATTTACACATGTAAAGCAAAACCTCGCACAGTTTCGCAAGGAATATACCGCAAAGTGAGTTTTTGAAAGGATAGTAGCGATGCGTTGAAGCGGAGCGGCACCCGTACGGGTGTGAGGTACGTGGCGGAATCGAACCGCCGTACACGGTTTTGCAGACCGTTGCCTAACCACTCGGCCAACGTACCATTTGTCCATAATTCCCTTAGGAATTCGCTGCAACGGTGCAAAGATACGCACAAATTTCCATTCCGCAAGTATTTCCGAAGGAAAGTATGCTCATTCGGCAGCCTCATTGCCGGATATTATATCCTTAAAATCGTCCCAAACCACCTCGATAAAGTGCTCTTCGCCAAGAGATAAATTACCGCGGAAGCAATCGGAAAATCGGAGTTTAACCCCTTTTTCGCTCCTAAAAGAAGAGCATAATCATTATTTGTGCCGTAATGATGCGGGCAAAGGTCCCGAGCGGGTAGACGGTGGCGTACGCCACGTTATGGCTATCGTCCTTCACTTTTCCCTCAAGAAAGTCCAACGCCATTGGGTTTGCCATAGCTCCGCACAACAAACCGCACGTTTCGCCAAAACTTTTCCCTACCCACTGTTGGGTTATTATGCCCACAATTAGCACCGGTACTATGGTGATAATGAAGCCCAGAAGTACCCACAAGGAGCCGGAGCCGTGGATAATCGTTTCCAGAAAATTACCGCCGCTTGCCAAACCAAGGCATCCTAAGTAAAGAACGATTCCGGCGTGCCGCATAAACAAGCTAACACTATTGGTAACGTAGGTAGTCAGTTTGAGGCGAGGACCATAGGCTCCCATCAAAATACCTATAATGATGGGTCCTCCCGCCAAGCCGAGCTTTATGGGGAACTGTATTCCGGGGATCATAATCGGGATAGCTCCCACAATACATCCCAAGAGCATTCCGGTGAACAGACTTAGCAGATTTGGCAAATCTAATAGATTTACTTCGTTACCGATAAGCTTTTCGGCTTGTTCCACGGCTGCTTTGCTGCCCACAACGGTCATTCTGTCGCCCAACTGCACATGAAGATCCGGAGTTGCTAGTAGTTCTATTCCGGTGCGGTCGATACGGGTTACGTTAACGCCGTAGAGCGAGCGCAGTTTCATCTGCTCCAAACGTTCGCCTTCGAGCTCTTTGTTCGTGATAACCAGTCGCTTGGAGGTCAGTTCTTTATCAATAGCATCCCAATCGATGTCGTCACGGTTCCAATCGGCATCATTGCGCTGACCGAAAAGAAGTTGCAACGTATGCGCGTTCTCTTTGTCCGAAATGACCAAAATGCGGTCGTCTTTCTCCAGTATCGTTTGGGAAGCGGGTATCGCCACTTTTCCATTATGCCACACACGGGTAACCACAAAGTTGAAATCCGCCTCCTTAGCTATCTGTGCAATATTCATGCCAAAGATACTCGGATTGACAATTTGGTACTCCGATAGATAGGTACTGTGCTGTACTTCAGTCGTTTTTTTGCTCTTTTGAGGTAAAAGGTCCAATACGATTAGAGCAATAATCATCCCCACTACACCTAATGGGTAGGTAACGGCGCAGGCAAGCGCCATATTAGCCTGTATATCAGCCGAATTGGGGTCGATACCGGCAACGGTAGTTTGTGCCGCTGCCAGCATAGGTGTATTGGTTACGGCTCCGCTCATAACGCCCACCATATCGGTAATGGGAATGCCCAAAAGAAGGTAAAAAAGCCAGCAGAGCACGAGCGACAGTGCCACTACGAGCAACCCCAGCAGATTATCCTGTATGCCACCGCTCTTAAGTGATGGAAAAAAGGATGGACCTACCTGTACGCCTAATGCGTAGATAAAGAGCACCAAGCCAAAGTTTTGCGCAAAAACAAGTGATTGCGGATCTACCTTTACGCCGAGGTTTGCCACAGCAATTCCGGTAAAGAATACGAACGCAATTCCTAAGGAGAACTTACCCATGGGGATTTTGGTAAAAAGCATCCCCACGGCGCACACCAAAAAGATGATGATGATGGTTTGTGTTACCGATGGTATTAAAAATACCTCATTAAGCCATTGAACAAAAGCGTCCATACATCAGTAGCCTATTGCGTTTGGTTATCTATTTTCCAAAAGAGGGTAACTGTTTGCCCAATGAGCTACAGTTACCCTTTTCTTTGTGTAATTACAGGGGAATTACTCGTCCTTTGCGGTTTCTTCCTCCGTAGTAGTTGCTTCAGGAGCTTTTACTTCTTCCTTCTGCTCAGTGGCTTCGGGAGCTTTTGTTTCCTCCTTTTGCTCTATTTCTTCGTAGTTTTCGCTATATACGCTGAAAGGAATATTGACGTGAACTTCCTTGTGCAGACGCACTTGGCACGTATAATCACCCACTTCCTTTACGGGGCTTTTCAGGTAAATGATACGGCGATCCACGTCAAAGCCCTGCTTGGTTAATTCTTCGGCAATTTGGATGCTCGTTACAGAGCCAAATACCACACCGAACTTACTCGTTTTAGCGGCGATCCGAAGCGTTACGCCTTCCATTTTGGCTGCCTTTTCTTCGGCTTCCTTCTTGATGGCGGCAAGCTTGTGCTGACGCTGACGGAGATCTTCTGCCAATACCTTTTTAGCCGACGGCGAGGCAATTACTGCCAAACCCTGCGGTATGAGGTAGTTGCGCCCGTAACCGTCCTTTACGTTTACGATATCGTTTTTGTACCCTAAGTTGAGTACATCTTCTTTTAAAATAACTTCCATAATTGACGCTTCTCCTTTCTACTTATTTCATCAAGTCCGTTACGAAGGGCAAAAGTGCGATATGGCGTGCGCGTTTAATGGCGCGAGCTACGCGACGCTGGAACTTCAGCGAGGTTCCCGTGATACGACGCGGCAGTATGCGGCCTTGTTCGTTGAGGAACTTCTTCAGGAATTCCGGATCCTTGTAGTCTACATATTGAATTCCCGCTTTTTTGAAACGGCAATACTTCTTTTTCTGTCTTTCCAGTGCTCTGGGGGTAAGGTAACGCGGGTTACCTCTTCTTCTGCTATTTTTTGGTGCCGGCATAATCTTACTTGGTTGCTACTTCTTTTTGTTGCTTTAAATTTCTACGCTTTGCCGCATAGGCAGCGGCAAACTTGTCCTGCTTAACCACAATAAAGCGCATAACGCGTTCGTCGCGGCGATAATTCACTTCAAGCGTTTTGACTACGGACGGCTCGGCATCGAATTCTACAAAGTAGTAAAATCCGGTGGTCTTTTTTTCAATGGGGTAGGCGAGCATCTTCAGCCCCCAATTCTCCTCGTTCACAATCGTTGCCCCCTCCTGTTTCAAGAGGTCGGTGAACTTTCCTACCGTTTCCTTCATCTGATCATCAGACAAAACGGGAGTAAGGATGAAAACGGTTTCGTAATGGTTCATACTCTTTTCTTTTAGTTTCAAATTCTCGGCAAAGGTAGTAAATTCTTCCGATACCACCGCCATCCCCTCCACCGAGAAGCGATGTCCCATACATCTATACCTATCAATCGGAACATCTATACCTATCAACCGAAACCTATATACCTCTCCCTCGGAACCTATATACCTTTTGAGGAGTGTAAGGCATCCGGTACGGACGGAAACAAAAAGAGGGTGGCGGCATGTGCCGTCACCCTCGCATAGGTTCCCAATAGAGGCTCTATGGAAAGAGCTCTATAGTAATGAAAAAGCGTTTAGTGCTTTGCGCTCAACTTAAGGCTTTTGTAGTATTGCAGTTCGCCATTCCTGGGGTCAAAGGCGAGCTTTTTCAGCCGCATCATTTGAGCCGTGGATTTTGTTTCCTTTGCGTCCATAATTTGCAACCGGGCAGCCGTTTGGCTTTTGTTGATAAATACTACGGCACCAACGGTCTTATCTTTATTGAATGCGAAACAATCATTTCCCTTCTTTCGGTAATCGGTATCGAACCCATTGGTAGCAAGCCAATTTTTTACCTCTTCGCTACCCACCAGACCTACTTGGTCAATGAAGTTGGGGCAGGCATTGATGAAAGGTTCACCTTTCTCTGTGGTACCTTGATAAAATACCCAATCCAAGTTGGTTTCAGCCGCTTTTTCGGGAATGAGTTCAAAATCAAGATTGTTTTTCAGCGGAGTGGAATAACCTTCGTTATAGGCGCGTAAGCCGAGCTTTGCTTCAAACGCTTTAATCTTTTCGCTGTCTTTCGTAATAAAGGCTTCCCAGCTTGGGAAGTCCTTAGCGGTGGGAATGCAATCGTGGAACTTTGTGGGAAGACCTGCCTTACGGCTGAAAGTGATCATGATTTCCGTATCGGGCTGACCTTCAATGCCCAAGATTGACATTTCCCGACCCATTACAGTGATTTTACCGTCTTCGCTGTGTCCGAAAATGTACAATTTACCCTCCATTTCCTTAATTTGTACGTCGGGGAAGCCATTTTCCTTGATCATTTCAACCGTAGCATCGCAGTCATCAATGGATTCCTTGCCTAAAACAATGATGGCATCCATATTACCACCTTTACCATCGTCTAGTGCCAATCCATAACTAGCTACAGGAAATATATCCAGATTCGGGTTCACAAAGGCGTCAAACTTTGCTTTGACTCCTTTCTCTATTTGAACCACAACATCGCTTTTCAGTTCTCTGCCCAAAGCCTTTTCGTTTGCCTGGATTTGGGGATGGCCGTTACCAGAATTAAAGCACATGGCGGGAAGCTGGTTCTTGGGGCTTTCAGCGGCTTTAGTAACGGTTACATCGCAAGTAGCTTTCAGCGCACCCACGGTTACCGTAATTACGGCTTTCCCTTCGGCAACACCGGTAATAACGCCCTTATCGCTTACGGTAGCCACTTCCGGTTTATCGCTGGCAAAAGTGGGGGTAACCGCTAAGGCTTTGGGCTCCCAAGTTACCGTCAATTCCGTTGTTTTCCCTGCCGGTACGGTTACGGAGGTTGGGTCAACCTTTACTTCGGTGACGTTTGTTTCGTTGGAAACGGTTACTGCGCAGGTGGCTTTTTTGTTACCTACGTTAACGGTAATAGTTGCCGTACCTTCGGCAACCGCTTTTACCATACCGTCAGCATCTACGGTAGCCACTTCGGGCTTATCACTCGTGAAGAGTGCGGTAACATTTTTCGTTTGGGGCTCCCAACTTACCTTGAGTTGCTTGGAATCACCCGGCTTTAGGATTACTGCCGTAGGATCAACCTTTACGGATGTAATTTCTTCTACTTTCGGCTCTTTCTTACAGCCGGCAAAAACCATTAGTGCCGTTGCAAGAACGCTAAGGATCAATAAAGTTCTTTTCATGCCTTTTCTCTTTCTAATAGATATTTTCTGTTCTTCTTTTTCTCTTTGTGTACGCAAACGCGTGCGCGCTCACTATTATAATGCTCGCGTTCGCTTTTTACTGCATCTGAGCCATACCGGCTCCACACCACAAAGATAATAATACTATTTGATTGACAAAGTAGCCATAAACGGACGCAAATCCTTACTTGATGAGCTTTATATAGGGTAGGTTCCTACAATTCGCTGTTTATTAACGGGATTTTTCGGAGGAAACGGGCATTAAGATATGAAAGGCTGTTCGATACAGTTTAATACGTTACGATACAGTTTGATACACTTCGATACGTTACGATACACTTCGATACGTTAGGATACGTTTCGATACACTTTAATACACTTCGATACACTTTAATACACTTGGGGGTTGCGCCCCGTTGTACCTTTGCAGCGTTCCTCAGGGAAATAGGCGGTAGACGCGCGGAGCAAGCGAGCTCCGGTAGCGTGTTACCGTCTCGGGGCAAAAGCATCGACGGACATTATCACCGGCTGATTATTACATCAGCGGATGGTTAACCCCTACTGATGGATACCACCGGTTGATTATTACATCAGCAAGTAGTTAGCATCAGTAGATGGGTAACTTCCACAGATGGTGAACGCCGGTTGATGTTAGTATCTACAAGTAGTTAGCGCCAGCGGATGGTTAGTACCGGCCTATGCCCCACCCCGAGGGACAGCGTTCTTTGATATATGAAAACGTCCTCATGGGGGGAGTATTGTCCCCTCAGGGAAATGGGGCAACCGATGCGAACAATGTATCTTTGCATCGTGATAGAAGAAACAGCACTCCCCACACGGGAGGAGATAGAGGAAATAATGCGGCTGAGCATCGACCTAGCGCATCTATCGCCCGATAGGATTCTGCTGGGTAAGAGCTCGGTACCGCACAAGTTGCGTCCGTTTATTGCCCGTCAGGTGGCACTTGCCGAGCGGCAGTGGCACAAATTCCCTTCGCTGGCTAAGTGTCCCTTTTTTCTCCCCACGGAAAGAGCTTTTGAACAAGCTTCCGGTGAACCGTTGGCGCGGCACAAACAGCGCTACGTTATGCCGGAAACCATATTGATGGACGGCACCGGCGGGTTGGGCATCGATTTCCTCTTCATGAGTGCTTGCGCCCGGCAAGCCGACTACTACGAGCAAGATCAGTTGCCCTATTTGGCGGCATGCCGCAATCTGCCCCTCGCTTTATCCGCTCTGTTTCCTTCGGCTCATGCCGAGGTGCTCATGCTTCATCAGGGAAACAGTGTGGAGGCAATAGAGCAGATGGAGTTTAGCGCAGATCAGCTGCTCTACTTCGATCCGGCTCGACGCACAGCTCAGGGACAACGCACCTTTCTGTTGCGGGACATTGTGCCCAATCCGTTGGACATTGTGCGCAGCCTTGCGGAAAAGCATTATCCCGGTCGGCTGCTCTTTAAGTTGTCGCCCATGATGGATATAGCGGAGTTGTTGCGTTTACTGCCACAAGCAACCCATATAGCTGTAATGGCTACGGGTAGCGAGGTAAAGGAGCTGTTGCTTTATATAGCCTCGCTTACGGCACAACCCCTACCGGCGCAAGAGGTGCCGTTGCATCTACATCTTTATCCGGAAGAGGGGGGAGAGCCGTTCAGTCTATACCTCCGGAGCGGGGACGAGCAACAAGCCGAGCCGTTAATGGCGGAGCAAGTTGGCGCGTGGCTCTATTTGCCTCACGCAGCCCTACTCAAAGCGGGAGCCTTTAAGTGGCTATCGGCTCATTATGGGGTGCGGAAGCTTGCAAAGGATAGCCATCTCTATACGTCGGATAGGCGCGTGGATGGCTTTCCCGGGCGTATCTATCACGTGAAAGAGGTTATTCCGTGGAAATCGCGAACGGCTAAGGAGCTTAAAAAGCGCCTACCGGAAGCGGATCTTACGGTGAAAAATTTTCCTCTTTCGCGTGCCGATCTCTATCGAACGCTCGGCATACGTCCGGGCAGTGCACACCGCATCATTGCTACGCGAATAGGCTCAACCCCTATTCTCGCCGTGGTAACGTCCGACAAATAGGGATCTGTTGCTCCCAAAATTAACGAAAAAGGGCAGAGGCGCGGTAGCTTCTGCCCTTGGGAGTATGTGCGGGATTGAGCGGGTTAGAACTCGGCGTTGTTCGGCGTCCGGGGGAAGGGAATTACGTCACGTATATTCGCCATTCCGGTGACAAAGAGGAGTAGCCGCTCAAAACCTAAGCCAAAACCGCTGTGCGGTACGGAGCCGAAGCGACGCGTATCGAGATACCACCATATATCCTTATCGGGAATGTGGAGTTCTTGGGCACGGTGGAGGAGCTTATCGTAGTCGGCTTCGCGTTCGCTACCACCAATGATTTCGCCGATCATGGGGAAGAGTACATCCATACCGCGCACCGTTTTGCCATCATCGTTCTGTTTCATATAGTTTGAAGTGCTTTTCCACCAAAAAGCGTTCGTGTTCGCTCGCCAAATCGGCACCCCAGTAGACGGGGAATTCGAACTTTTCGCCCGCTTCAACAGCCTTTTCCAATATGGAAACACCTTCCGTATAGGTGATGCGCTCAAAGGGATGCTTGAGAACGAACTCAAGGCGTTCCTGCAAGCCGCTGTCGAAGTGTTCGGCGAGGAATGCCAAATCGTCCTTACAATGCTCCAGAGCCCACTGAACGCAATATTTGGTAAACTCTTCGGCAAGGTCCATATTGTCGTGAATATCGTAGAAAGCGATTTCGGGTTCAATCATCCAAAACTCAGCCAAGTGGCGCGGTGTATTGGAGTTTTCGGCACGGAATGTGGGGCCAAAGGTATAAATGCCGCCCAAAGCCAATGCGGCAAGTTCGCCTTCCAACTGGCCGGAAACGGTGAGGGAAGTGGGCTTGCCGAAGAAATCCTTCTTGTAATCCACTTTTCCTTCTTTCGTACGGGGTAGCCGCTCGGGGTCCAACGTGGTTACGCGGAACATCTGTCCGGCGCCTTCCGCATCACTGGAAGTGATAATGGGCGTATGTACGTAGTAAAAGCCCTTGTTGTGGAAGAACGTATGAATAGCGATAGACATATTGTGGCGGATACGGAAAATAGCACCAAATGTGTTGGTTCGCGGGCGCAGATAGGCAATATCGCGGAGAAACTCCAACGAGTGCCCCTTCTTTTGCAGGGGGTATTCCTTCGGGTCTGCCGTACCGTAGAGGGTAATTTCGGCAGCTTGCAGCTCAATACTTTGCCCGGCACCTTGCGAAGCGACCAGCTTTCCCACTACACAGAGGGATGCCCCTGTGGTTATTTTGCTCATCAGTTCGTCGTCAAACTTACCGGTTTCGGCTACCACCTGTAGGTTGTGTATTGTGGAACCATCGTTGACGGCAATAAAGGATACATTTTTATTGCCGCGACGGGTGCGTACCCACCCCTTAATACAGACCTGCGTATCTACGGGAGCATTATCGAAAAGCTCCTTAATCATCGTTCTTTTCATAGACATTTTATCTAATGGTATTCTAATCAAATCGTCCCATTTTGAGGTTAACCACCTCTTGTTCGGTTAAATAACGCCAATGCCCGCGAGGAAGGCGCTTTTTAGTCAGTCCGGCAAAATAGACCCGATCCAACGAACGTACGTGATAACCCAAATGCTGGAACATACGTCGCACGATGCGGTTCCGTCCGGAATGGATTTCGATGCCTACAATCGCGAGGTTTTCATCATCGATATAGCTAACGGCATCGGCATGTATTTCGCCATCCTCCAGGATAATTCCTTCGGCAAGTTGCCTCATATGCTCCTCTGAAACGGGCTTATCCAGCGAAACCTGATAAATCTTTTTCTTCACTTTTGAAGGATGAAGCAGATTGGCAGCCAAGTCGCCATCGTTTGTAAGGAGCAGCACACCGGTTGTATTGCGGTCCAATCGACCGACGGGGAATATCTTTTCGGTGCAGGCATTCTTCACAATGTCCATTACGGTAGTGCGTCCCTGTTCGTCGCTTACCGTAGTGACACAATTCTTAGGCTTATTCAGCAAAACGTATACTTTACGCTCAATGGACATATCCTTACCATCGCAGGCGATTTTATCCTCACGCGTTACGGTGGTACCGAGCTTTGTGACCACTTCTCCGTTTACGGTCACTTTGCCCTGAGCGATCAATTCATCGGCAACACGCCGAGAGCATACGCCGGCATTAGCAAGATATTTGTTCAGCCGGATAGGATCCCCGCTTTTCACATTGTACTCCGGATAGGAAACAACCTCCTTTGCCGGGGGCTGGATATACAGTTTTTGCTCTTTTTTTCGTGGCGAGCGCTTATTGGTACGCCCTTCCGCGCTTTCCGGTGTATTGTTTTTCTGAAAACGTTCGTTGTATTCCTTGTCGTTTGCTCCGTAGTAACGCTCGGCTTGACGGTGCACGTCGCTTCCCGTACGGGGTTGCATGGCAGGGCGATTGCGCATCGGTCTGCGGGGTGCTTGCGGCGGAATTTTCCCCTCTTCGCCTTTTTCGCTACTTTGGTACGGCCGAGGACGGCTGTAACCACCGTCAGTATGAGGGCGCCGCGTATAATTTCCGTGTGCAGAAGACGCTTCCGGTGAGCGGAACCGTACTCTATCGTAAGGTTTTTCGATAGGCGCGAAGAGCGGCTTATGCACCTTTTGCGTGCTTTCGTCCTCTATACTGCTAACCACGGATTTACCGCCCGTAGCGCCGTTTTGTGTACTAATTACGGTGCGTTGGGGCGCGCTGTTGGTTACCCTTACTCTTTTGCGTGTCCGTTTTGAGCTGTTCTCCTTGTCATCTGACTCTTCGCGAGCTGCTGAAAAGGGTTGCACCTTCTCCCGAGGGGTTGCATTCTTAGGTGCGTCTTCACTAAGCATATTTATATATCTCTTTCACCGGATGGTCTCGGTTATATTAGTTTATTGTTACTACCGAAGCGACGTACCCGCCAGCTGTTTTGGTCTGAGTGACGGGTTCCATCATACAGTTTCGTCTGTTATTCGATACAAAAGTAACAATAAAATCAGAGACCGAGGTAGTTGAGTGGCGTAATGCTCAAGATTTCCTCCTTAACGGCATCGCTCAGCTCCAAACTGTTCACAAAAGTTCGTATCGTGTTTTCATCCATCGCCCTACCGGTGCGGGTTAGCTGCTTCAGTGCTTCGTAGGGATGCGGATACCCTTCGCGACGAAGAATTGTTTGAATTGCTTCCGCCACCACCTCATAATTTCGGCTCAAATCATCGGCAATGCGCTGTTCGTCCACAATGAGTTTGCCCAATCCTTTCTGAAGGCTGGTAAAAGCGATCAGCGCATAAGCTACGGGCATCCCTTCGTTACGGATAACGGTTGAGTCGGTTAGATCTCGTTGTAGGCGCGATACGGGCAATTTACGCGCAAGAAACTCCAGATAGGCATTGGCGATCATCAAATTGCCTTCGGCGTTTTCAAAATCAATCGGGTTCACTTTGTGTGGCATTGCCGAAGAGCCCACTTCACCGGCTTTAATCTTTTGACGAAAATAACCCATCGAAATGTAGCTCCACACATCGCGAGCCAAATCAATTAGTATGGTGTTGACGCGCTCCATCGCTTGGAACAGAGCCGCCAGATAGTCGTAATTGGAAATTTGTGTAGTCAGCGCTTCGCGCTTCAATCCCAAAGAAGCAACAAAATGATCGGCAAAACGGATCCAATCCATATCTGGGTAAGCAACGTGATGCGCGTTGAAATTACCGGTAGCTCCACCGAACTTAGCCGTAATGGGTACTTTTTTCAGTTCATCCAACTGGCAACGAAGCCGATAGGCAAATACGCCGATTTCCTTACCCAAGCGTGTAGGCGAGGCGGGTTGTCCATGCGTATGCGCCAGCATTGGTATTGCTTTCCATTCATCGGCAAGTGCTTCCAAATGAGCCGCCAGCTCCTCAATCAAAGGCAGATAGCTATTGGTCAGCGCATCGTGCATCATCATCGGAAACGCCGTATTATTGATATCTTGGCTGGTCAGCCCAAAATGAACGAACTCACTATAGGCGGAGAGCCCCAAATCGGCAAACTGCTCCTTAATGTAGTACTCTACCGCTTTTACGTCGTGATTGGTCTCTTTTTCAATTGCTTTGACCCGAAACGCGGCAGACGAATCGCAATTTTCGGCAATGCGTTCGATCTGTTGCTTTTGGGCATCGGTCAGTTTGCCCTTCAGTTGGGGTACTACCTCGCACAATGCAAGGAAATAGCGTACTTCAACGCGTACCCGATAAGCAATCAGAGCCGCTTCGGAAAAGTAACTTCTGAGCGGTAACGTTTTATTGCCGTACCGTCCGTCCACCGGGCTTACGGCAGTGAGTTCATTCAAATCCATTCTTTTTAATCCTTCTTTCTGTATAGCAAAACGGAAGCCATAGCGGCAATTCCCTCTTCTCTGCCCACAAATCCCAATCCTTCGCAGGTAGTTGCCTTTACGGAAACAACAGTTTCGCCGCCCAAAAGTTCAGCGATGCGCGTCCGCATTGCCTCTACATACGGTTTGATGCGCGGTTGTTCCGCCATGATGGTTACATCCACATTTGCCGGCATCCACCCGGCATCCGCCACCAAAGCAACCACGCGCTGTAGAAGAACGCCACTATCGATATCTTTGTAGCGATCGTCCGATGGGGGAAAATGATAGCCGATATCCCGCAGTGCGGCGGCACCGAGCAGTGCATCACACAGAGCGTGTAGCGCAACATCTCCGTCGGAATGCGCCAAGAGGCTCTTTGTGTACGGCACTTCCACCCCGCACAATTTCAGCACGCCTCCCTCGCGAAAGCGATGTACATCAAATCCGTTGCCCACGGCAAAAGGTATCTCAAAAGCCATATTCGCTACTCTTTTCCAAATTACAGATTAACTTACTTGTATCCCGATTAAAAGTTCGGTTTCACCGGTTGCATTACGGCTCGAAAAAGGTATATACCTCTCCGTTGATATGTATATACCTCTCGCCTCAAACTTATATACCTTTCAGCGGGCAGGTATATACCTTTTGCCAAGCTCTTGCAGCGGTGCCGAGCCGTTTAATGGAGCAGATTACGTATCCCGTCGAAGTCAAATGCCAGCGTAAAGCGGAGCGTTTGGTCCAACGGATTGGCGGCAACCGTCGAAATGAGGTAGGAAGCATCGATGCTAAAGACGTTCATCTTAAAGCCGGCTCCCAAGGTAAAGAATTGCAGATTCCCCTTATTCGGGCTGATATAAGAGTATCCGGCGCGGAGGAAGAAGCGGTTGTCGTAACTGTACTCCATCCCTGCGCCCCAATTGATTTCCTGCATTTCCTCCTTAAATCCGCCGGGCGCATCGCCAAACGACTTGAAGATGCCGGCAATTGAGGAGGTGTTGATGTACTTGTCGTATGCGGCGCGGTACGCATCGGGATCCTTTTGGTCCTGAAGCGGCGGTGTGGGCACCAAAAGCTTATTCATTTCGAGGTTAAATGACAGCGCGTTGTAGTTGTCAATCGGGTAGAGCAATCCGCTCCCTAAGCTCAATTTGGTAGGGATGAACATAGCCTGTCCGCCTCCGTAGGAGATTTTGGTACCGATATTTTTGATGTTGTAGCCAAGGGTCCACAGCGATTCGCTCTGACCGATGTAGAAGTATTTGGTCAGATAGCCGGCAATATCGGCAGCAAATGCGTTTCCGGCGCGTGCTTCGCCCGTAGCGAGGTTCTGATCGGCACGGATGTAGCGCAGTACAACGCCCATTGAGTAATCGGGCGTCAACTGGATGGAATAGCCCAAATCGACGGCGAATTCGTTCGGGTGCGCTTGACCTAATGAACGGGACATTTCGTCATATTGCTCAATGCTCCCCATTGAAAAATAGCGAAGTGACGCACTCAGCGCCTGATTATCCTCAGCACCTATCTTATAGTACCCCACCAATTCCATCAACTTGATATCACGCACCAATTTAGCCAACCAAGGCGTGTAGGAAAAAGCTACGCCCGCTTTGGACGACAAAAATGCGTATTTAGACGGATTGAAGTACTGCGCAAACACGTCCGGTGTGGTGGAAACGCCCACATCACCCATACCGCCGCTGCGCGCACTGGGGTTAATCTGCAACGAAGGTACGGAGGTAACCACCGCATTGAAGCGCTGTTCCTTAATGGTTCCCTCTTCCTGAGCGCCGAGTGGTGCCGTTACTGCCATAAGTAATAGCGCCGGGAGCAATTTGGTTGCCGTGAGGGATTTGCGGCAAAAGAATGTTCTTATTTTCATATCTCGATGTTATTCTGTTTGTTGCGGTTGGGCTGCGTCGCCTAAAATCACCAATTTGCCGGTGGCACAGCTTGCCCGTCCGTTATTTCTGATTATGGTCCAACGATATAGATACAACCCCGGTTGCGGATAAGTGGCATAAGAGGTTGTGGGCGTCCAACGCACCTCTTGTGGCGCGTTTAGGTCGCTTTTGATGGTTACCGGATTGCTTTTTGCTACAAGGCGACCGGTAAAATCGATCAGTTCGACAGAACCGGTAAACTTTTCGCGCGGTTGATTCGTCAGAATTCTGAAGCAAACTTCGCTGCCACGCGGTACCGGGTTGGGGAATGCCGATACAACTACCGCCTCGGCAGCTAAATCCTTATTGACACGGAAACGGATGGTTTTCGTTGCCATATTGTTGTATACGTCCCAAACGGTGAGCGTTGCCGTGTGATCGCCCTCCGCAATTTCCGGCAAAGTGTAAGCAACTCGCCCCAAACCCGCCTCCGTAGTGGAAGCTTCGTAGTAGTTGTTCAAACTATAGGTATGGTCGAACTGCTCATCAATGCAGAGCGTAATCCTATGCCCCAAGCCGCTTTCCGATAGGTTTAAGCCGCTTTCGTCGTACAATTCAGCTACAAAGAGCGGCGTACTACCGGTGAGAAAATTATCCGTTGCGGTGGAATCGTTCAAAAAGCATTTGCGGATTTCGGGCGGAACCGTATCCGGCTTTGTGCTTCCAGGGCTTCCCGGCACAATCTTAAAGGAGCGATCCACGCCCATCGCCTCCAATTTGGACGATTCCGCGTAAGCGTACAAATTGATACGTCCCGCACCGTTCCCGTAGGATACATCCTTGGGCACGATAAAGGAAAAGTCGAAATATCCGTTTTCCACACGCGCATTGCCGGCATAGATTAAGCCGGGAAAATCCGAATATTCCTGCTTTTTCTCCAAGTAGGCGGGAATGTTGCTTTCCAAGGTTTCAGCCTTTTGCTCGGCATCAAACACAGTAATCGCCATAGAACCGGTAAAATCGCCGTCCACCGCGCCTTCGTTTGTGGCTACATAGCCTTTTACGGATACCTTTTCAAGCGCTTTGAGGCGAACCGTATCGCTACTTCCGGCGGTATGTTCGTTAAGCGTGCTGACTACGGCGCGACGAGTGGGCATTTTGAGCTTCAGAGCCGGATCGCCGATCAATAGGAAGTTGAGCTTATTGATCGTATCGTGGCTCGTGGTGATCATTGCGTTCTTCGCCTCCTTCAGTACGGTTCCCAGCGTTGCCGGAATGTTATTTTTCCTTGGTCCGAACAGACTATTCGTAATGGCTTCGTTCAAATCCTGGTTATAAAGGTCAATGACCACGCGCGTTGTGGTATAAAGTGCAATGGCGGCACTCTTCTCGTTGAGGAAAGCACGCTCGCCGGCGCTGGTCATCGGGCTATCGAAGTTGGCAAAGTCGCACGTTGCCGTAACCCAAAGCGGACAATGCGGAAAGTTGAACCGCTGAATATCCGCCACAGTGAGGATCTGCTCGTCGCTCCACGCCGAGGGATTGCCGTGACCGGTATAATTGACAAAAAGCAAACCTTTATCGAATGCATCCATAAGTTTGCGTCTTGCGCCGGGAAAGGTAGTCAATCCGTTGGCAGTTTGCTTGGGAAATGCATCAAAATAGACCTTTGTCATCATCAGCTCCGGTACTAATTTGCCCGTCATATTAGCCAATTGTTCGGCACGGCGCAGGTGTCCGTATCCATCGCCGTTATCTGCCACAAAGCAGCCACGCGTCTTCCATGCGCCGGGATCGAGCTCAGATGCGTAGGAAATGCACTTATCCACCGCGGCACGCGCTTCGCTCTTTGTGCGCACCGTAAAGCGCCCCACGCCAATGGTCATGCGCTTTTCGCCGTTCGATTTATCATCATCTTCCGGCAAAAGGTATGCAAAATAGTCATCCGCCGTGTAGCTGTCTATATTGAGCGAGTTAACACTTTGATAGGTGAGCAGCATTTCTGTGCCACTTTGCTTCAGAGCTTTCCAATCGTAACTCAGCAGACGGTTATCCGCAGCTCCATCCCCAAAGAGCAACAAATTCATCTTTGTTTCGGTCGGATCTGCACTCGGTTGGCTCGAACGATACCGATCGTAGAAGTATTTCGCCATCAATCGGTACGCGGTTGCATCAGGCGTTCCGGACGAAAATTCGTTGAAAAGCTCCTCTTGCGTCATCACAATCGTGCGAATTCCCTCATATTCCGAGTGAAAACGCGCCAAACGATCCGCTTCGGTGCGGAACGCTTTTGCGCAAATGATCATTAGTTCCGGAACACCCTCATATCCATGTATATCCTGCTTAGCAACCGGTGCGAGCGTACCGATATTGTACGCATCTTCCGGTGCGCATACCACCAGCCGGCGTGCCCCACCCTTTCGGTTCACGGCGCTATACTGATAAGCCCCGTTCTGCGCTTCCACGGAATGAATATCATTAGGAGAATCAACCGCCCAAACGAACGCATTGGCAGGCAGATCCGCTACTGAAAAACGATAACTACCCTCGCTCCGACGAAGAGCCAGCTGCGTGCCTTTTGTATAGTGCGGACGCGCTTTATAGTGCACAAACAGATAATCCAAATAAGCCTTATCCGTTGCGGGCGTTACCCGTAGAACAGCTTCAGCATTTGTTCCTCCGTCCGATGGAAAAACACCGGATGTATAGTGCCGAATTCCGGCTAAAAAGTTGCTGTGGGAGCCATCCTCCCCGCGGCTGATTCTATCCTTAATCACCTGCTTGCCCCCTATCGATAGCTCAAAATATGCCTCCGTCGCGGGCAAAGCTACATACGCAGCATAAATGCGCATCTCACTATTGGAAAGCGGAGTGCCTCCTTGCAAAGGAATAGTCACTTTGCGGCTTGAGCCCATAGATAGCGGTTCTCCGACCAACAAACGACCCGATTGCTTCAGAGAGGTCATCTCTTCCTCGTGCAGCGCAAAGGCATCGAAATAATCTGCCATAGGTGCCGAGCCGTCCGCAGCGGGCGATTCGCCACTCATCAGCACCGGTTCTGCCACATCGGATAAGAAATAATACCCCTCCGTGGCGTAGTGATTGAGGGAACGCTCGTAGCGCGCTGACGCAGCGTTATAGTGCACCGTGGTGGTTCCTTCCCCATAGAAATACAGCGCATCGCCTTGCTGCACCACCGGCACCGGAGGAAGCACCTCACGGGGAGCATCCTCAAGCCGTTCGCTGAGCAATGCGCCGCCGTAACCGTATACCCCTACCCGCTCGGGAGATGCAAACCCCGCTTTGCGCAATGCCTCATAAGTAATCCGATATACACCGCTCTTTGATACCGCCACTTTGACCCATTTGCCTGATGCAAAGGGACTCGCAGGCGAATCGGCACGACACGGCAACAGAGCTTCCACCCACAAAAGCAAGCAGAACCCTATCCGAACGAGCCGACTGAACGAACGCACTTTCCTCATACAACCTCTATAACGCGCCACCGCTCCCGTTTAGTGTGTACCCGCCCCACATCGGGATACGCAAAAGATACCTTTCGCTGTATGGCAACCATCTGCAAAGGTAACGCTTTCAACGAATGAACCTCCCCGGCACCTCCGCACTCGTTTCCCCACACCACCAAATCAGCCACATCCCGCCCTTATCCTCTTTCCTCAATTTCACTACTTCCAATCTTTCCCACCTCCGAACGTACTCACTCCCACCATTGAACTCCGTCACGCTCACCTCTATGCTATACGCATTCATCTCCGCCTCCATCACGCTACATGATTGTACGCCTTACATCCCGCCCTTATCCCCTTTCCATAATTTCGCTACCTCCAGTCTCCTCACTTTATATACTATTCTTGCTTATCTACACTTCAAACTTCCCAACAAGGACATACCATTTGCATTTTGCTCTTACCCCCTTTCTCTCAATATTCCCTTCTCATTCTCGCTAATCTTCGCACCTTCTCCCTCGCTTGGGGCACTGCTTCCCACTACCCACACGTACCCGGTACCTCTTTTATACGTGTACCGTCACCTATTTATACGCATTACGTCACCCATTTGTACGTACATCATCAGTTGCTTATACGTACCTTCTCGGGTAGAGGTACGCATCTTCTCAATAAATCCTTTAAAGTATTCGTACAAATTGTTTAAAGGATTTGTACAACCTGTTTTAATGATTTATATAAATCGTTTAAAGGATTTATCGAAAAGGTACGTATAAGTGGGCGAGGATGTACGTACAAGTGGTCGAGCATCTACGTATAAGAGAGGGGAAAGGTGCGTATAAGTAGGGGGAGGAGTGCGTGGCGATGGGGAGGTAGGTGCGCATAATTCGGTGGAGATGTTCGTGGATGTGAGGGCTTGAGTAGGTATAAGTGATGGAGCATCTACCTGTAAGAGGGGGTGGGAGTATGTGGGTGTGCGGGAGGGACTGCCGGGGTGGGCGAGAGAGGATACGTGGGAGTGGTGGCGGGGATGCGCAAGTTGTGGAGAATAAGGCGTAGGAGTAGATGAGAAGGTACGTATTGTCGGGAGAAATAGAGCGTGAGAGCGGATGGAATGAAGCGCGGGCGCGGATGGAATGAAGCGTTGGAGCGGATGGGATGAAGCGCGGGAGCGGATGGGATGAAGCGCGGAAGCGGATGGAATGAAGCGTTGGAGCGGATGGGATGAAGCGCGGGAGCGGATGGAATGAAGCGTTGGGGTGGATGAAATAGAGCGTGGAAGTGTGGGAAGGGTTGCCGAGTGCAATTTATTTGTTACCTTTGCAGACGATACTCCTATGTAGGGCTCGAGAAAAGCGTGGGCGGCAGCGCCGGTCACCGCCTTACGGGACTAACTTAGATTAGTAAGAAACAGGCTAAAACGCATGTTTGCAATTGTAGAAATTCAGGGACAGCAGTTCAAGGTCGAAGAGGGCCGCAAGCTGTACGTACACCACATTAAAGATGTGGAAAGCGGTGCAAAGGTTGATTTTGACCGCGTAATGCTCGTCAATAAAGACGGCAATGTATCGGTAGGCACGCCTACCATTGAAGGCGCAAAGGTGGTTTGCGAAGTTCTTTCACCCTTAGTAAAGGGAGAAAAGGTGCTGGTATTCCACAAAAAGCGCAGAAACGATTACCGCAAACTGAACGGTCACCGTCAGCAGTTTACGGAAATAGAAGTAAAGCAAATAGTAGGATAAGGAAGAACGGTAGAGATATGGCACACAAAAAAGGGGTCGGAAGCTCGAAGAACGGTCGCGAATCCGAAAGTAAACGATTAGGCGTAAAGCGTTTCGGCGGCGAGATTGTCAAGGCCGGTAACATATTGGTACGTCAGAGAGGTACGCAGCACCATCCCGGTGATAACGTGGGTATGGGCAAGGATCATACCCTCTATGCGCTAACAGACGGTAAGGTTGTATTCACCAAGAAGCGTGAAGATCGCTCCTTTGTATCGATTGAACCGGTAGCGGCAGAGTAAACGAACATACAAAAAGAGAGAGAAGAATGGCCGTTGCATTATGCCGCGTAGCCATTCTTCTTGCATTAAAAGGAACAATTGAAGTAAGGTTATACCGTCACAAGGGACTTTTATGCTGGTAGTAAAGGAGATATTGGAGCATCCGGAAGAGACCATTCGTCGGCTTGCGGTAAAGCATTTTGACGCAAAAGAGGCAGTGGAACGCGTTATTGCTCTGGATAGTACACGTCGCACGGCACAGCAATCGTTGGATGCATCGCTTGCCCGGCAGAAAAAGATGGCAAGCGAAATCGGCGCAAAGATGAAGCAAGGCCTGAAAGAGGAGGCTTCGGCGTTGCGCGATGAGGTAGCTCGGCTCAAAGAGGAGAGCATCCGCTTCGAAGAAGAAAAGAAGCACGCGGAAGAAGCTATCGAACAACTGCTCCTCACTATCCCGAATACGCCACACAGCTCGGTACCTGAGGGAAAAGGCGCAGAGGACAATGAAGTGGTGGAAACGGGCGGCGAGATACCCGAACTACCCGCTGACGCGCTTCCCCACTGGGATTTGGCGAAGAAGTATGATCTTGTGGATTTTGAGCTGGGTGTCAAAATTACGGGCGCAGGCTTCCCCGTGTACAAAGGTAAGGGGGCACGGTTGCAGCGCGCGCTGATAAACTTCTTTTTAGAGCAAGCGCTGAAAGCCGGGTATGAAGAAGTAGAGCCGCCTTACTTAGTTAACGAAGCAAGCGGCTACGGAACCGGACAACTTCCGGATAAGGAAGGGCAGATGTACTTTGCGCCTTTGGATAATCTGTACCTCATTCCCACGGCAGAAGTGCCTGTTACCAACATATATAGGGATGTTATCTTGGAAGAAAAGGAACTCCCGATCCGAAAAGTAGCGTATTCGGCGTGCTTCCGTCGGGAAGCGGGCTCGTACGGCAAGGATGTACGCGGGCTAAATCGGCTACATCAATTCAATAAGGTTGAGATTGTTCAGATCGATACGCCGGAGCGTTCGTACGAAACTTTGAACAAAATGCTCGATCATGTACGCGGATTAGTGCGCGCACTTGGCTTGCCTTGGCACGTGCTACGCCTTTGTGGTGGCGATATCAGCTTCACTTCAGCGCTAACGTACGATTTTGAGGTATACTCGGCGGCTCAAAAGCGCTGGTTGGAAGTTAGTTCCGTATCAAACTTCGAAAGCTATCAGGCAAACCGACTGAAGTGCCGTTACCGCACAGCCGAACGTAAAACCGCTCTATGCCACACGCTTAACGGTAGTGCGCTTGCGTTGCCGCGCATCGTAGCGGCTTTGCTCGAAAACAATCAGACGCCCGAGGGCATCCGTATCCCCGAAGTACTGGTTCCCTACACCGGCTTCGATATGATTCAGTAGTGCATGGCGAATAAAAAACGGGACAATAAGGGCAAACGACACATATCCGTTAAGAATAGGCGTGCCACATTCGATTACGAAATACTGGAACGCTACACGGCAGGCATTGTGCTTGTCGGTCCGGAGATTAAGTCGATCCGCGCCGGTAAAGTAGGTTTGACCGACAGCTATTGCTATTTTGTGGGCAACGAGCTGTGGGTTAAGAATCTTTACATAGCGGAGTATGCCTTTGCCTCGTATAATCGTGCTCCCGAAAGGCGGGAGCGCAAGCTGCTACTCAATAAGCGCGAATTGCGCAAACTGCGTAATGCGGTCAAAAGCCCCGGTACTACCATTGTGCCGTTAGAGCTATTCATTAACGAGCGCGGACTGGCAAAATTGGTCATTGCCGAGGCGCGAGGGAAAAAGAACTACGATAAGCGTCAGGCGATTAAGGATAGGGACGACAAGCGGCGTATGGATCGCGCCATGCGCCACTGAGCAGCGATCAGCCGGCAACCACGTTTAATCGAGGCACACTCTGCCGGCACTTTGGCGAATAGCATGGGGCGTATCGCCCAACATCCTTTTACAGAATGCACACAAATAGCTCACGGACGAAAGCATATAGCGTTCGGCAAGGTCCTTGAGCGGTATATCTGTTTGCGTAAGATCGTGATATAGGAAATAAGCCTTCTGCTTATGAATCCACTGCAGTGGAGATTGATGAAATTCGTCCTTGAAAACGCGCTTAAACGTACTGAGCGAAAGCCCTGCCAGATCGGCAAGTTCCTCTACGTTACGCGCATCCATAAAGTGGTGGAACACAAAGGAGCGAAATCCGCTGTGGTGGCAGTGGTACTCTTTTAGGAAGTCGTCTATCACATTGGGATCGTAAAGCGTTCGGAAAATCCAGAACAACTCGCGCAGTTTGTATTCGTAAACGGCAGGATTGCGCTGTCCCTTAGCGAGATATTGTGCTACCGAGTCGCGCCAAATGAGGGTGGGTTTGTTGGCAATAATTTGCGTAGTATGCGCCTTTCGCTCAGTAGGGTGTTCCGTATCGTCCAGAGCGGTATCGCCGTCCGTCTCAGGGCATAGCCTGCCTTCACACAACTGAATGGAGGCAAAGAAGCGGTACACGAGCATCCATCCGGAGTCTCCGGCGGCGTTTACCCTAACCCTTGTATAGCTCGGGATAAAGAAAATCTCATTTCCCCGCGTTAGGGGAAATTGATAGGGCGCTTCGGTCACCTGAAGCCCTTCTGTTAAGGGAAACATGAGCAGGTAGTTATCGTCGCTGTCCAGCGTTCGCCCCTTGGAGGAGATACGCACCAGTTCAGGCATACCGATGGATGCCATTGCGGACATCATCAGCTCAGGCATTTGGGAGGGAAACGAAATTTCCCTATCAATGTCGGGTACTCCTCCGCGTTGGTTTATATTGAAATTATCTTGCTCCGGCATTCTTTCTCTAACAAATACTGCACCATTCCACGATACTGCGCAACAAAAGAGGCTAGCGCCCATTGAATTATTCCGCCTCATCCATTGCAAAGGTAATATTTAATTCTGAGGCAACGCGCTAAACAGCAAACGGAGCTGAAGAAAGGTATATAGGTTTCGTTCGATAGGTATATACCTTCCGATCAATAGGTATATACCTCTCAATCCAAACGTATATACCTATCGTTTAGTACGCAATATGTTGTTTGGAATGCAAAGGCATCATATTGGGGGAAATTGTACTTTCTGTATATTATTTTTATTCTTTATCTTTGCATAACGATGGAAGATGAGTTCAATATAAGGCAGAGTGTAGCTGAAAGACCTACCGATTTAGCTATCGAGGAAGCGCTTCGCCCTTCCAGCTTTACTTCGTTTAGTGGGCAGGAAAAGGTGGTGAGCAACTTGTCTGTGTTTGTAGAGGCTGCCAAACTGCGCGGTGAAGCCTTGGATCATGTTCTGTTGCATGGGCCACCCGGATTGGGGAAAACCACTCTGGCACACATCATTTCCGAGGAAATGGGTGTAGGAATTAAGATCACAAGTGGGCCCGTTTTGGATAAACCGGGTGATCTGGCGGGGTTGCTCACCTCGTTGGAGCCGCGCGATGTACTCTTTATTGACGAAATTCATCGCTTAACCCCTGTGGTAGAGGAGTATCTTTACTCGGCAATGGAGGATTACCGCATCGACATTATGATCGACAAAGGTCCCGGAGCTCGTACCATCCAGATTGACTTGAACCCGTTCACATTGGTGGGAGCTACTACGCGTAGCGGACTGCTCACGGCCCCGCTACGGGCACGGTTCGGTATCAATTTGCATTTGGAGTATTACGATACGAAAACCATTCAGTCCATTGTGGCGCGTTCGGCACAGATTTTGCATGTATCCTGTACGGAGGACGCCGCGGCGGAAATAGCCTCCCGAAGCAGAGGCACGCCACGCGTGGCGAATGCATTGCTGCGCCGTGTGCGGGACTTTGCCCAAATAAAGGGCAACGGAGCGGTGGATCGCGAAATCGCCCGCTACGCTCTGGAAGCGCTTAATATTGACCGCTTCGGCTTGGATCAGATCGACCACAAGCTCCTTGCCACCATTATCGACAAATTTGGCGGCGGACCGGTCGGTTTGTCCACTATCGCCACCGCAATGAGCGAGGATGCCGGCACAATAGAAGAGGTGTACGAGCCGTTCCTCATCAAGGAGGGCTTCCTCAAACGTACGCCCCGCGGCCGGGAAGTTACCGAACAGGCATACCGCCATTTAGGCAGAGATTTTGCCGAAGGAAGCTCAGGGAAGCCCCTATTTGACTGACTATTAAAGAGAACGATATAAAGAAGCAATTTAACAGGAAATAAGAACATAAGAGGAGACAAAGCTATGGAAATGAAGTTTGATAACTTGGATCTGAAGATCTTAAACATTGTATCCAAGAATGCGCGTGTCCCGGTAAAAGAAATTGCCGAACGCTGTGAGGTATCCCGTGCTGCCGTGCACCAGCATTTGGCACGTATGAGAGCCGAAAAGATGATTGCTGATACCGGCTTCCGCGTAAATCCTCGCGATTTGGGTTACGGCATCTGCACGTTTGTGGGTATTCGTTTGGAAAAAGCCAGCTACTACAAGCAGGTGGTGCCTCAAATAGAAGCGATTCCGGAAGTGGTGGAATGCCACTACACTACCGGATCTTACGCGCTTTTGATCAAGCTCTACGCAACGGATAATGTGCATTTGATGGAAATCCTTAGCGATCGAATTCAATCCATTAAGGGGGTATCCTCTACGGAAGCAATGGTATCGTTGGAAGAAGGTTTCCTACGCAATCTGCCCATTCCCGAAGTAACGAACATGCCCTCACGTAGGAAAAAGACGAAGTAAGCTTGATAATGGCAAAGCGTTACTCGCTGAGCCGACTTGCCGCATCGCTCGAGAAGTGCATCGAATTGCACTTCTCGGGAACTTATTGGGTAAATGCGGAAACAATTGACGTAAAGCCTCACGCGGCTACAGGGCACTGCTATCTGGAACTGATAGAAAAAGAACCGGACAGCGACCGTATTAAAGCGCGAATGAGAGCTATCGTTTGGGCGTCCCGATATGCCTATATCCAAAAGCGTCTGGCTGCCGAGGCGGAACGCAGCTTTAGTTCCGGATTGGCTATCCTTGCTTTGGTTAAAGTACGATTCTCTCCTCAGTATGGGCTTAGCTTGGAAATTCAGGATATCGACCCTGCCTATACCTTGGGAGAGGCGGCGCGGCGCCGAAAAGAATTGGCGGAAAAGCTCCAAAAAGAGGGTCTGATGGAGCGCAATAAGCAGATTCCTTTACCGCACCCCATTAAGACAATCGCCCTTATCTCCAGTGCCGATGCGGCAGGGTTCGGTGATTTTAAGGAACATCTGCTCTGCAATTCGCGCGGATTCCCCTATTCCGTAGTGCTTTATCCCGCCATTATGCAGGGAAGCACTGCGGAGGAAAGCGTGTTGGATGCCTTAAAACGTATACAACAAAGCATCGTTCCGTACGATGTGGTGGCTATTGTGCGCGGAGGAGGGGCTGAAGTGGATCTATCTGCCTTTGACAGCTACGAAATAGCACGTGCCATTGCTCTCTTCCCACTACCCGTTCTCACCGGCATTGGGCATCAGCGCGATACATCGCTCTGCGATATGGTGGCGGGACGTAGCCTTAAAACGCCCACTGCCGTAGCCGATTTCCTGGTTAATTATCGTGAGGAAGAGCACAACGCACTTGCTACGCTGAGCAGTAACTTTATTCGTGCCGCACGAGTGGCTATGGAGCGCCATACGCTCTCTCTACACAAACGGGCTCAAAGCCTTCCTACGCTGCTCACGGCTAAGCTGGATAGCGAGAAAATGCGCCTTGCCTCTGATCGGCAACGCTTCACTTTTGCCTGTCGGCACTACACACTTACCGAACGACAGTACCTTCGTTCCGAGGCACAGCACTTTGCCGGCGCGCTACAGCGTGCTTCCGATGCCGATAGACGTATGCTGGATGCATACCGTTTGCGCCTTTCGCTCCGCTTGCCCGAATATACCCGTCAGAATGCCCAAAGGCTCTCACTCACAGGCGAATCCCTTGGCAACGCGCTACGCCGTGCCATAACTCAACGCAAACAGACGCTCGCCGAAAACGAGCGTATTGTAACGCTGACTGATCCGCTCCAAACCTTGCAGCGGGGCTATGCCATCGTAACGCGCTCCGGTGGCGGAGTGGTTAAGGATGCCGCTCTACTGAAGGAGGGCGAACGTATATCCATTCGTTTGGCAAAGGGCAGTGCCGCTGCATCCGTGCTGGGTGCCACTGCTCCAAAAGATTGAAAGTAACACTTAAAACAAACTAACATCGTTATGACAAACAGACTGATTCAAATCGCTACCCTTATGCTTGCCGTCTTGCTTACCGCATCCTGCAAGAAAAACACAAAGAGCTTTTTGCAAGGCTCGTGGCATGCCATTGAACTCGCAGACCCGGACGAAGAGCGCACTTCTCCCTTAGAAGATGCGGAAGGCTCCGAGCTGATTGCCTTTGTTGACGGCGATAATTTCGTTACCGCCAGTAAGATGAGCGGCGGACTCTTCCCTGCCGATTTCTGGCTCCTCACCGGCGGATGCGAATTTGGCACCGATACCGTTACGCTCCACTCCATAATGGATGCCGACGGAACGACGGATGTAGCGAGCGAACTGCGCCCGAGATTCCGCGTTGATCGTATTGCTGCCGACACGATGGACATCATTTTCACGCAAGATTTCATCCTTTGGGGTGAAGGCACGCGTATGCGTTTCGTTCGCGTAAAGGAAACCGTTGCCGCAAAACAGCTCCTCGGTTCATGGGAACCCGATGCCGTCCGCAATACCGAAGCAGAGCAGTGGGTTGAACTGACGAATGCGGCGCCGCACGATCCGGCTCCCGATAGCTACACGTTTGCAGAGGGCGGCAAAGTAACCATTAACGGAAACAAGGAAACAATCTATGCGCTGAACGGCAGCGAATTGCTGCTTCATCGGCATAATGAGCAGAAAGAGCCCCTTTGGCTCTCGATTGAAGAGCTCAAAGGCAACGAGCTAACGTTGAAAGAAACGAATAAGGCAAGCGGAGAAATCTACTACATCCGTTACAAAAAGAGCCACTAATTCGGTCATCCCACGCATCGGGATCGCCAATTTGTAAGCTACGGCGCTATCTCTCTCCCTGATATTCGGCTCCTACGCAACCATAGGAGCCGTCCGATTGGTATGAGTCGTGCCTCGCATCCCACGCATCGGGATCGCCTACTTGTAGGCTCACGGCGCTACCTCCCCCTGATATTCGGCTCCTACGCAACCATAGGAGCCGCCCGACCGAGTGAGAGTCGTGCCGCGCTTTCCACTATTTAACCTATTATAAACGCCCGTGTCCGGCACTTGCTGCTGTGATGCGGGCGTTTCTTTTTGCTCATTCCTCGCTTTACCTCTCCGAGCCCTCTTTTCGTCTTCCCGTCTTTCCCCCTCACGAAACGCACCGAATTTCTCTGGAGCTCATCTGTCCAATCGTTCCCCATCAACCATAACTTTTTACTGTTTACCGCATTTTTACCGTCATTTAGACGTTGGTTAAATCCCGCTAACTCCCTGCAAAACGAAACGCATATCATAGGCAATCAGAGCGAATAGCAGGTACTACCGAAGCAATAGCTCTTGAACTTCCGCCACGCAGATCAAGTGCTCTTATAGCATGGAATGAGAGATTTCGAATCCGTTGTACGTAGGAATCGGAGCGGAGGATGGGAGGTGACGGATCATTTGTACGAAGATAACGAAGCGAAGTATGGGAGGGAACGAATCATTTGTACGAAGGAAGCGTAGTGGGGGATGGGAGGAAATGAATCGTTTGTATGGTGCTATCGGAGCAGAGGATGGGAGGTAA
>QWCE01001815.1_pt1 | contig 29705 bp, 24 predicted proteins | sample 1972531 | NCBI WGS metagenome assembly QWCE01 (sample SAMN09866716, study PRJNA288562) | Human gut metagenome isolate term4_stool, whole genome shotgun sequencing... | reverse complement strand
CCTGGCAGCAGGAGAGGGAACGAGAATGAAGTCCAAAAAACCAAAGGTACTTCATGAAATTCTTGGAAGACCCATGCTTTTTTATGTCCTAAATTCTTGTAAGCATTCTCAAGTTGAGAAGAATCTTGTAGTAGTGGGACATAATAAGGAAAAAGTGCGTGAGGCTTTTAAAGAAGAAAAAGATGTAGATTTTATTGAGCAACCTATTGGAGACGATGTACCTTATGGTACTGGTTATGCTGTTATGAATGCTCTTGATAAAATAGAAGATGAAGATACAGTTATAATTTTGAATGGAGATACTCCAATTATTTCTAGCTCAACTATTTCCTGCTTTTTGAAATATCACGAAGAGAGAAATAATGATATAACAGTTTTATCTGCTGATATGAAAGATCCAACAAATTATGGACGAATTGTAAGAGATGAAAATGCAAATGTCGTTGCTATAGTAGAAGAAAAGGATGCAAGCGAAAAACAAAAATTAATTCGTGAAATTAATTCTGGAATTTTTGCTTTTAAGGGTTCTTCACTAAAGTCAGCTCTTTCAAAAATTGATACAGACAATGCAGCAAATGAAATGTATATAACTGATACTCTTGGTATTTTAGTTGAGGAAGGCAAAAAAGTTGATTCCTTTAAACTTAGAGATACTAGAGAAATTTTAGGTGTTAATTCAAGATATGAATTATCTGTTGCAGCAGAAATTTTGCAAAAGAAAATAAATAAAGAGTATATGATAAATGGTGTTGGGATAATTGATCCTAAGTTCACTTATATTGAATATGGCGCAAAAATAGATAGAGATGTCATGATTTATCCTGGCACTCGCATTGACAGAAATTCTGTAATAAAAGAAGGCGCAGAAATTTATTCTTCCACAATTAAAAATTCAACAATTGGTGAAGATGTAATTATTAGGTCATCTGAAATTGAAGATTCTTCAATAGGAAAAGGCACAACTGTTGGACCTTATGCCCACCTTAGACCAAATTCTAATGTTGGGGAAAATTGTAAAATTGGAAATTTTGTTGAAGTTAAAAATTCCAATGTGGGAGATGGTTCTAAGATGAGTCATCTTGCTTATATTGGTGATGCTGATGTTGGAAGTGGCGTCAATATTGGTTGTGGAGTAGTTTTTGTAAACTACAATGGAAGAGAAAAATTTAGAGCAAAAGTTGGAGATAATGCCTTTATTGGTTCTAATTCCAATTTAGTTGCTCCAATTGAAGTAGAAGATGAGGCTTATATTGCTGCAGGTTCTACTATTACTAAAAATGTTTTGAAGGGTCAACTTTCTCTTGAGAGAGCACCTCAAAAAAATATAGATGGATGGGTTAAGAGAAAAGGATTTGTCAAATAGGAGGACAGCGTAAAATGAGTACAGTAAACGGAGATATTGTAGTATTTACAGGAAATTCTAATTTAAGTCTTGTAAACAAAATTTGTGAAAACGTGGGAATCGAAAAGGGCGCTTGTACAGTGTCCACATTTTCTGATGGTGAAATTTCAATTGATATTGGAGTTTCTGTAAGAGGTAAGGATGTTTTTGTTATCCAATCTACTTCTTCACCAGTTAATGACAATTTAATGGAACTTTTAATTTTAATTGATGCACTAAAGAGAGCATCAGCTGGCAGAATTAATGCAGTTATACCTTATTATGGATATGCAAGACAAGATAGAAAGACTAAGGCAAGAGAACCTATTACTTCAAAACTTGTTGCTGATCTTTTAACTAAGGCTGGAGCAGATAGAGTTGTTGCAATGGATCTTCACGCAGGACAAATTCAAGGTTACTTTGACATTCCAGTTGACCACCTTACTGCAGTTCCATATCTTGCAAGATATTTTAAAGATATTGTAAATAAAGATGATTTTGTTGTTGTTTCTCCAGACTTAGGTGGAGTTACAAGAACAAGAAAATTTGCCAACGAATTAAATCTTCCTATTGCCATAATAGAAAAAAGAAGACCAAAGGCAAATGTATCTGAAGTAATGAATATTATTGGTGATGTTGACGGCAAATCAGTAATCCTTGTTGACGATATTGCTGATACAGCTGGAACAATTACAAAAGCAGCTGATGCTTTAAAGGCAAGGGGAGCAAAATATGTTTATGGTGCTGCAACTCACGGAGTTTTATCAGGACCAGCTATTGAAAGATTAGAAAAATCATCTCTTGAAAAATTTGTAATCACTGATACAATTGAACTTCCAGAAGAAAAGAAGATAGATAAAATTGATATTGTGTCTGTTGCTCCAATTTTTGCATCAGCAATTAGAAGGATCAACACTTCAACATCAGTAAGTGAAATGTTTGAATAAGGTGATTTAGTGTATATAATTGCAGGACTTGGAAATCCCGGTAAAAAGTATGAAGATACTAGACACAATGTGGGATTTAAGACAATTGATGTCCTTGCGGATAAACTAAATATAAAAGTTAATAAGATAAAATTTAAGGGGCTTGTAGGTGAAGGGAGAATAGCTGGAGAGAAAGTTATTCTCCTAAAGCCCCATACTTTTATGAATAATTCCGGAGAATCAATTGTAGAAATTTTAAATTTTTATAAATTAAAAGCAGAAGATTTAATGGTAGTAGTAGATGACATAGACATTGAGTTTGCACAGCTAAAGATAAAGAAAAATGGTTCAGCTGGAACTCACAATGGGCTAAAGTCAATTGTAAATTTAACAGGAAGTAAAGATTTTGCCAGGTTTAAAGTTGGTGTTGGAAAGAAACACCCAAATGAAGATTTGGCAAGTTTTGTGCTGTCCAGTTTTCCTTCAAAGGATAAAAAACATATTGAAGATGCCATAGATGCTTGTGCCGAAGCCATAATAGAGGCAGTTGATTCAGGTATCGACAAGTCTATGAACTCTTATAACAACAACATTTATTGAGGTGAAAATTGAATTTTTTAATCAATAGTGTAAAAAATCTAAAATCTTTTAAAGAATTAGATAATTCAATAGAAAATTCAAAGAACACTGCAGTCTTTGGTTCAGAGGAGGCAGTGCTCTCTCTTTTTGCGCCTGCATTTTGTGATGAAGGTAAAAAAGTCTGCCTAATTTCACAAAACAGGATGACTGCTAGAAAAGCTTATGAGGATATAGAAAGTATTTCTGATGAAAACTGTGTCTATTACCCAGAAAAAGATGTATTTTTCTATGATAGGGATTCAAAATCAAAAGAAAATACAAAAAAAAGACTTGAAGCTATGGCAGAAATCTCAAGTGGTAGGGCAAACATTGTTGTGACAACTTTAAATGCTCTTACAGCAAAAATATCTAAGCCAGAAATTTTTTCTAGCTACAAGATAAGTATAAAAGAAGGAGAAGTTTTATCTCTTGAAGATCTGCCAAATAAACTTTTAGACATGGGTTACGAAAGATTTCCAAGTGTTGAAGGACTTGGTCAATTTTCTATTAGAGGTTCAATAATTGATATTGGAACACAAGATGCAAATTACAGAATAGAACTCTTTGATGATGAAGTAGATTCTATTAGGTCTTTTGAAATAGAAAGTCAAAGATCAATTGAAAAATTGGAAGAAATTTTAATTTATCCCATAGAAGATTTAATTTTAAAGAGTGAGGATAAGGAAAAAATTGCAGAGAGAATAAAAAAGGATATTTCCAAGACAAAATTAGTTGGCAAGGAAAAGGATAGACTCAATGAAAAATTCCTTAGATACGTGGATAGACTTGAAAATGACGAAAGTATTTTAAATAAAGATTTAATCCTTCCTTATATTGATGAAGATGAGATTGGATCTTTCTTAGACTATTTAGATGATTTTTTATTTTTAATTGAAGAACCTACTAGAATAGTCGAAAGAGAAGATGAGCTTGAACTTGCAAATGGGGAAAAATTCTCTATCTTAATAGAAAATGGAGAAGTTACAAAAGCACACGAAAATACTTTTTATAATTATAAGGACATAGTTGACAGACTAAATGAAAGAAGTTTAATAACTTTTAATGCTCTTTTAAAACCGCCTAAGATGTTTAATCCACAAGATATTGTTAACATCAAGGTAAAAAGTGTCACAAATTATATGTCCAAGATAAAGTTATTTAAAGAAGATTTAGATTTTTATGGGAAAAATAATTTTAAGGTAATTCTTCTTGGCGCAACAGAAAAAAGATCAAAGAGATTATTTGATCACTTAGTTGAACTTGGATATTCTCCACACTTGGCAAAAAATACTAAAAATGAAAAAATTTCTTCAAATATTGTAGTTACAAGTGGTGCTTTAAATGATGGTATTGAATTTTCTGATTCAAAGACAGTTTTTATAAATTATTCTGAGATTTATGGATCTTTTTCTAAAAAGAAGAAAAAGAAAAAAACTTCTAAGAAGAAATCCTTGAATTTTGAAGATTTAAAAATTGGCGATTATGTAGTTCACGAGGCCCACGGAGTTGGAAAATATGTGGGAACAACAAGACTTGAAGTTTCTGGAATCCAAAAGGATTATATTGTAATAGAATATGGTGGAGAAGACAAATTATTTCTTCCTATTGAAGCCTTGGATTCAATTTACAAGTATGTTCAAGAAGGAAAGAGAGCTCCAAAGGTTAATAAGTTAAATTCTCTTGACTGGAAAAAGAAAAAGGCTCGAGCAAAGAAATCTATTGATGATATGGCAGATGAGCTTATAAAACTTTATGCAACTCGTGAAAATACAAAGGGCTTTGCCTTTAGTGAAGATACTCAGTATCAAAGAGAATTTGAAGATGCTTTTATCTATGAGGAAACAAGTGGTCAGTTAAAATCTGCTGAAGAAATAAAAGAAAATATGGAAAAAGCATCTCCAATGGATAGGCTTTTGTGTGCCGATGTTGGTTATGGTAAGACAGAAGTTGCTCTTCGTGCTGCCTTTAAGGCAATTCTTGATGGAAAACAAGTTGCAATTTTAGTTCCAACAACAATTTTGGCACAACAACACTACAACACCATAAAAGAAAGATTTAAAAATTTTCCAGTTGGAGTTGGACTTTTATCTAGATTTAGAAGTAAGAAAGACCAAAAAATGGATCTTGAGGGTTTGAAAGATGGAAATATAGACATAATTGTTGGAACTCACAGACTGCTTTCAAAAGATGTAAAATTTAAGGACTTGGGACTTTTAATTATAGACGAGGAGCAAAGATTTGGAGTTCGCCACAAAGAAAAGTTAAGGATGTTAAAGGAAAATGTAGATACATTGACCTTAACAGCAACGCCTATTCCAAGAACTTTACAAATGTCAATGATTGGAATAAGAGATATGTCAGTAATTGACGAGCCTCCTGAAGAAAGATTTCCAGTTGAAACTTATGTCTTGGAATACAACAATCTCATGGTTAGAGAAGCAATCCTAAAAGAAATTGAGAGAGGCGGTCAAGTTTATTTCTTATACAACAAGGTTTCGAATATGGAGAATAAACTTTTGGAACTTAGAAAACTTGTGCCAGAAGCAAGTTTTTCAATGGCAAATGGACAGATGACTGAAAAAGCTCTAGAAGATACTATGATTGAATTTATAGAGGGAAATATAGATGTCCTAGTTTGTTCAACAATTATTGAAACTGGAATGGATGTACCTAATGCCAACACAATGATAATAACAGATTCAAATAGGCTTGGCCTTTCACAACTTTATCAGCTTCGTGGAAGAATAGGAAGGTCTTCAAGAATTGCCTATGCTTATTTCACTTATGATAGATCAACGTCAATTTCTGAAGTTGCTCAAAAAAGACTACAAGCTATAAAAGAATTCACAGAGTTTGGTTCAGGTCACAAAATTGCAGAAAGAGATCTTGAAATAAGAGGGTCAGGTTCTATACTTGGTTCAAGACAGTCAGGTCACATTGAAAAAATTGGTTATGATTTGTACATGAAATATCTAAAAGATGCTGTCATGAAACTAAAGGGAATAGAAGTTGAAGAAGAAATTGATACGACAATTGATTTAAAATTAGATTCATTTATTCCAAAGGATTATATAGGAGATGACAAGACAAGACTTGAAATTTATAAAAAGATTTCTGTAATTTCAAGCGAAGAAGATTATTCTGATCTTGTAGAAGAATTAATTGACAGATTCTCAGATTTTCCTGATGAAGTTTCTAATCTAATGGACATTGCCCTTTTAAAGAACAAGGCACAAAAGGCAAAAGTGTCATCTATTGTTGAGAGAAAGGGAGAATACAGAATTAAAGTTCTGGGAGAAGTTTCTCTTAATGCCATAATGGAACTAAATAATGAATTTGAAAATATTTCTTATTCCATGGGTGATGACAACGAAATTGTTCTTACAAAGTTAAAATATCCTCTAGATGAGTTGAAAAAACTAGTTACTATTTTGTATTTACACAAAAAGGACACAAAAACTTCCAAAAAGTAGTGTATAATGGATTTATTAAATGAGAAAAATAAATTAGAATAAGGAGAGAATTATGAAATTTAAAAAATTTGGTAAATTAGTAGTAGCTATTGCCCTAGCTGGGACTTTAGTTGCTTGTAATGGAAAAAAAGAAGGAGTAGCTGCAACGGTTGGTGGAGTTGACATACCAATGGAAGATTACTATAAATCTTATGCAGCAAGAGTAAACCAACTTACTTCAATGTATGGTGAAGATGTTCTTAAAAATCAAGAAGACGGCAAAAAAACTACTGATGAACTTCTAAGAGAACAAGCAATAAATGATTTGACAACAACTGAAGCTTTAAAACAAGATGCAGAAAAGTCAAAAATCACAGTTACTGATGAAGAAGTAAATAAAAAGATTAAAGAAATTGAAATGCAACTTGGCGGAGAAGAAGCATTTAATAAGTTCTTAAATGAAAATGGACTTCCAAAAGATTATGTTACTGAAAATATGAAAAATCAAATGCTTGTTGGAAAATATACTCAAGAAAAATTAAAAGAACTTGAACCAACTGAAGAAGAAGTTAAAAAGCATTACGAAGACAATAAAGATAGTTATTACAAGGCTAAAGCATCTCACATTTTAGTTTCTGACTTAAAAGAAGCTAATGTACTTAGAAAGAAAGCTTTAAAGGGCGAAGATTTTGCTAAACTTGCAAAAGAAAATTCTAAAGATACAGGTAGTGCACAAAATGGTGGTTCTCTTGGAGAATTCACATCTGGTCAAATGGTAGAAGCTTTTGATAAAGAAGTTGCTAAGATGAAGGTAGGAGACATTTCTGAACCTGTTAATACACAATTTGGTTATCACGTAATTAAACTTGATGAAAAAACTCCTCTAGAATTTGATGCAGTAAAAGATCAAATTAAGGCTGAACTACAACAAGAAAAATTCAAAGACTACCTTGACAAAGTTAAGAAGGATGCAAAAATAAAAACTTATGTTGACACTTCAAAAGAAGTTGAACTTCCAGAAGAATACAAAAATTTTGGTAAAGTAGAAAAAGAAGGTCAAGAAGTTAAAGAATCAAATACTAAGGCTGCAGAAAATAACAAAAATGCAAAGACAGCTAATGCAGATAAAAATGCAAAAGTAGAAGATAAAAAAGAAACAAAATAATCTAAAGTAGATTTTTAAGCCTGTGATAAAAGAGTTGAGGGAAAAGTGATTTAGTCCCTTCTCTTAGGTCACAGGTTTATATTTTTGTAATTTGAGATTTAAGTAATAAATTTCACATATTAGTTAAATATCTAATTAAATAAACAAATTATAGTAAATTCTGGTATAATAAAGTAAACTTATTGGTAATGGGGTGAAGAAATGAGTTTTTCATCTGAGGTTAAGGATGAAGTTGCTAAGATAAGAGTTTCTGATTATAAGTTAATTTTGTCTGAACTTGCAGGAATCACACCCATGTGTGGGATTTTAAATTTTAAAAATAATAAGATTTCTATGGAGTATATTACTGAAAATGCTCCTGTGGCAAGAAGGATTTTTACATTTTTAAGACGATATTTTGGATTTGATGTTGAAGTAAAAAATGTAAAGTCCACGCAACTTAAAAAAAATATATTTATTATCTATATATCTCAAGATGAGTCTTGCAGGTTACTACTTGATGAGTTAAAATATATAAAGGGTGCAAGCGTATTTATGATAAATTATGCGCCCACTTTACTCATAAAAAGTAACAATGAGAAAAAGGCCTACATACGTGGTGCCTTTATGGGTTCAGGCTCTATTACGGATCCACAAAAAGGATATCATTTGGAATTTGTTTCTGAAAACGAATCCAATGCAAATTTTTTGATGGAGACAATTAATGAATTTGGTCTCAATTCAAAAGTTATTATGAGAAAGGAAAAATACATAGTTTACATTAAAGATTCGGAACAAATTTCTGATTTTCTATCTCTTATTGGTGCCTATAACTCTGTTTTAAAGTACGAAAATATAAGAGTTATAAAAGATATGAGAAATAATGTAAATAGAATTGTAAATTGTGAGACGGCTAACTTAAATAAAACGGTTAAGTCATCTTATGATCAAGTGGAAGATATTAAGCTCATCGATAGGGAGATAGGGATAGAAAACTTAGATGATGATTTGAAATCTATTGCTAGGATTAGACTAGAAAATAGGTCTATGAGTTTAAATGATATTGCAAACTCGTTAGATCCAAAGATTTCAAAATCCACTGTTAATTATAGATTTAAAAAACTTAGGAAAATTGCTAACAAGTTGAGGGGTGTATGAAATGATAAGTAAAAAAGTTGTGCTTAACAATGCTGACGGACTACATGCTAGAGCCGCTGCACTTTTTGTAAGAGAGGCTAATAAATTTGCTTCTGATATAAATCTTGAAGCTCACAATGACAAGGTAAATGGTAAATCCATCATTGGTATAATGTCACTTGGGGCTTTTATTGGTGAAGAAATTTCCATTGAAGCTGAAGGGGTAGATGAAGAAGAAGCTGTGGAAAGACTTGCCAGATTAGTTGAAAAAGAATTTATTAATCTATAATTTAAATAAAATGTTTTTTCTTGGAGTTTTGCTTAGTCAAAACTCTTTTTTCATGTCCTTTTATTTGTCCATGGGCTTTGATAAAATATATTAAAGATTAATAATAAAATTTTGTTTTTTAAAATAAAAAGTTAAAAACTTTTTATAAATTAAGGATGATTGTATGAATAATTTTGTCCATTTACATTTGCACAGTGAGTATTCCCTTTTAGATGGATCCACAAGAATAAATCTTCTGCCACAAAGAGTTAAAGAACTTGGAATGGACGCTGTAGCTCTTACAGACCACGGAAATATGTATGGAGCAATTGCTTTTTATAAGGCTTGTAAGGACAGTGGAATAAAACCAATACTTGGCTGTGAGGTTTATATATCTGAAAAGGATATGGCAATAAAGGACAAGTCCAATAAGAGGTACCACTTGATTCTCTTGGCAGAAAATAATGAAGGTTTTAAAAATATTATGAAAATAGTTTCCATTGGATATGTCGATGGATATTATTATAAGCCTAGAGTAGACAAGGATATTTTGAGAAAATATTCTAAGGGTGTAATTGCAACTTCTGCCTGCCTTGGAGGAGAAGTTCAAAATTTAATTTTAAATAGAGATATTGAAGCTGCAAAAAATGCTGCCCTTGAATATAAAGAAATATTTGGAGAAAATAATTTTTATTTGGAACTTCAGGATCATGGAATGCCCGAGCAGGCAAGAGTTAATCGTGAATTAGTTTTACTTTCAGAGGAATTATCCATAGATCTTACTGCTTCAAATGATGTTCACTATTTAAATAAGGAAGACTCAAAAAGCCACGACGTACTTCTTTGTATTCAAACTGGCAAGACTGTAAATGATGAATCTAGGATGAAATTCCCATCAGATGAATTTTATTTAAAATCACCAGATGAAATGGCAGCCTTATTCCCAGAAAATAAGGAAGCTTTAGAAAATACAGTAAAAATCGCCAATAGATGCAATGTGGAAATAACTTTTCACGATCTTCATTTGCCAGAATTTACTGTGCCAGAGGAATATACTCACGAAGAGTACTTAAAAAAACTTGCCGTAGATGGAATGTATAGGCGCTACGAAAATGTAACTGATGAAATAAAAAGTAGATTTGAATTTGAATTTAACACCATAAAAAACATGGGTTACGTTGATTATTTTTTAATAGTCTGGGATTTTATAAGATATGCAAGAAAACATGAAATTCAAGTTGGACCTGGAAGAGGTTCTGCTGCTGGATCTATATTTTCCTATTGCCTTGGCATAACTGATGTCGATCCTCTTGAATTTGATCTTCTTTTTGAAAGATTTTTAAATCCAGAGAGAGTTTCTATGCCTGATATTGACATAGATTTTTGCTATGAAAGACGTGAAGAGGTAATAGAATATGTGAATAGAAAATATGGAGATTCTCACGTTGCACAAATTGTTACCTTTGGAACTATGGCTGCTCGAAATGCCATAAGAGATGTGGGTAGAGCTCTTGATATGTCCTATGCAAAAGTTGATTACATTGCAAAACAAGTTCCACAAGCTATAAATATGACTCTTGAAAAAGCTTTAGAAGTTTCTGAAACTTTTAAAGGAATTTATGAGAGTGAAGAAGATTCAAAACTTTTAATTGACATGGCATTAAAACTTGAAGGGCTTCCAAGACACACTTCAACTCATGCAGCTGGTGTAGTAATTTCTAAGGACGAACTGACAGAATATGTTCCCCTCACTAGAAATGATAAAATTATTGCCACTCAATTTAATATGATTGAACTTGAAGAGTTGGGTCTACTTAAAATGGATTTCTTGGGACTTAGAACTCTTACAGTTATAAGAGATGCCATAAATTTAATTAAAGAAAATCAAGGCAAAACTATAAACTTTGACAATTTTAATTACGATGACAAAGACGTTTTAAAGATGTTTGCAAGATCAGAAACTCTTGGAGTTTTTCAATTTGAATCTTCAGGCATGAGGGCCTTTTTAAAAGAATTAAAGCCAGATGAATTTTCAGACCTTGTTGCAGCCAATGCCCTATTTAGACCTGGACCAATGAAGCAAATTCCAAAATTTGTAGCTTCAAAACACGATAAAAGTAAAATTTCTTATATTCATCCAAAACTTGAACCAATACTTAAATCTACTTATGGATGTATAGTTTACCAGGAACAAGTTATGCAAATTGTGCAACAAATTGGTGGTTACTCTCTTGGCAGAGCAGATATAGTAAGACGTGCCATCTCAAAGAAAAAGATGAAGGTAATGGAAGAAGAAAGGCAAAACTTTATTTATGGAAATGCAGCTGAAGGAGTTTGTGGAGCTATTGCAAATGGAGTGGATGAAAAGGAAGCAAATGAAATTTATGATTTGATAATAGATTTTGCAGATTATGCTTTTAACAAGTCACACTCTGTTGCTTATTCAGTAGTTGCCTACAGGACAGCCTGGTTAAAATATTATTATCCAAGAGAATTTATGGCAGCACAAATTTCTACTTATACAAATGATATTAAGCAAGTTAGCCTTTATATAGAAGAAATAAAAAGACTTGGAATAGAAATTTTGCCACCAAATATTAATTATTCTTTAAAAAACTTTACTGTTGATGATAAAAAAATTAGATTTGGTTTAAAGGCCGTTAAAAATGTTGGTGACAACTTAATTGACGTCATTGTAAAGGGAAGAGAAAAGGGTCCTTATAAATCTTTAAAAGATTTTGTTGATAGGATAAACGCTATTGATAAGTCTGCACTAAATAAAAGAGCAGTGGAATCACTAATAAGATGTGGTGCAATGGATGATTTTAGAGGAAACAGAGCCCAATACTTGGCAATTTACGAAGGAATCTTATCATCTTCATCAAACACTGCAAAAAATAATGTGATGGGACAATTTTCTCTCTTTGAAGATCAAGACCTGCAAGAAGATTTGCCAAGACTTCGTGATTTTCCACAAAAAGATAAATTGGATATGGAAAAAGAAGTTATAGGAATGTATATTTCTGGTCATCCTCTCGATCCTTATAGAGAAGCTATAGAAAAAAATTCAAGCATCAATACAAATCAAATTTTTGAAAAATATAGGGAAAATCTATTGAAAAGGTCTAGAGTTAGAGTTGCTGGGATTTTAAAATCCAAGAAGACAATGATAACTAAAACAAATAAAATGATGGCATTTGCAGCCTTAGAAGATTTATTTGGCACAATTGAACTTGTTATTTTCCCAAATGTTTATTCCAGATATAAGGATTTAGTTGAAGATGAAAATATAGTTATAGTAGAAGGTCACTTTCAAGAGTCTGAAGTTGAAGAACCTAAAATCTTAGTTGATGCAATTTCAAGATTAAAGATGCCGACAAAAAATAAATTATATATTTCAGTTGATTCCATGAAAAGTGAAAATCTAAATAAGATAAAGAGAATTTTAAAGGATTATGAAGGTAACACTCCTGTTGTCTTTTTTGAAGAGGAGACTAGAAGAGCCTTTGGTACAGAATCAAATCTTTGGATTGATGATAAGTCCTTTGATGAAATTCAAAATGAATTAATAGAATTTACAAAAACTAGGGAAAAAATTATTTTAAAGTAGGTGGATATGAGAGTTGCAATTTTAACAAGTGGCGGAGATGCTCCTGGCATGAATGCCACAATAAGAGCAGTTACAAGAACTTGCATCTTTGAAGGAATAGAGGTTTATGGAATAAGCGGTGGCTATGAAGGGCTAATCGATGCAAAATTTGAAAAGTTAGTTCAGTCTTCTGTTGCCGATATTATCCAAAGAGGCGGAACAATTTTATCAACTTCAAGATCAGATAGATTTATGACAGAAGAGGGACTTGAAAAAGCAATTAATTCTTTAAAAATTTTTGAAATTGATACTTTAATTGTCCTTGGAGGAGATGGAAGTTTAAGGGGTGCCAAAAAATTAAAAGATCGTGGAATAAATGTAATTGGAATTCCATGTTCCATAGATAATGATCTTGCTTATACAGATTTTACTATTGGATTTATGACAGCTGTTGAAACTGTAACAGAAGCTATAAGTCACATAAGAGATACAACTGAAGCTCATGGTCGTGCCAATGTTGTGGAAGTAATGGGTCGTGAGTGTGGCGACATTGCCCTTTATGCAGGAGTTTCTTCTGGTGCAGAGTCAATTGTTGTTCCAGAAATCGAAACAAATATAAATGAAATTGCAGAAAAAGCAATTATGGGGAAAAATCGTGGAAAGAGACATCACATAATTATCATGGCTGAAGGTTGTGGATCTGCTTTTGAATTTGCAAAAGACTTTGAAGAACTAACGGGAATTGACACAAAAGTCACAGTCTTAGGTTATATACAAAGGGGAGGTGCTCCAGCTATCTTTGATAGAATTTTGGCATCCCAATTTGGATATCTTGCTGTAAAAGAAGCTAAGAAGGGAAATTCTTTAGCTATTGGTTATAAAGATGGAAGGGCAATGACTATGACTTTTGATGAAATTTTTGAAATGAAAAAAGTCTTTAGACAAGATTTATTAGATATTCTAAAAACTGTTTCTATATGAGGTGAGATATGAAAAACACAAAAATGGTAGCGACAATTGGACCTGCAAGTGAAAGTGAAGAAGTTTTAAGGGCTCTTTTCAAGGAAGGAGTAAATGTTGCCAGATTAAATTTTTCTCATGGAAGTCATGAAGAACACAAGATTAAAATTGACAGAATAAAAAAATTAAGAAGAGAAATGGACCTACCCATTGGAATTATGCTTGATACCAAAGGGCCTGAAATAAGACTTGGAGATATTGAAGGAGAAGTCCTTTTAGAAATTGGCGATAAGTTTATTTTGACAAGAGAAGATTTAATTGGCGACAAGTCCATTGCAAGCATCTCTTATAAAGATTTATACAAGGACCTTAAAGTTGGGGATAGAATTTTAATTGATGACGGACTTGTGGAACTTCTTGTTAAAGCTATTGTGGGAGAAGACATAATAACAGAAGTTGAAAATTCTGGCACAATTTCATCTCACAAGGGGGTCAATGTTCCTGGTGTTGATATAAAACTTCCAGCCCTAACTGAAAGAGATATTGAAGATATTAAATTTGGGATAAAGGAAGACGTAGATTTCATAGCTGCTTCTTTTATAAGATCGAGAGAAGATGTCTTAGCTATAAGAAAAGTTCTTGAAGAAGAAAAAGATTATACAACTAAAATTATTTCAAAAATAGAATCTCAAAAAGCTGTTGAATTAATTGATGAAATAATAGAAGTTTCTGATGGAATAATGGTGGCAAGAGGAGATCTTGGCGTCGAGATAGAAACAGAAGCTGTGCCAATAATTCAAAAGAAAATTATAAAAAAGTGTAATATTGCAGGCAAGACTGTAATCACTGCAACGCAAATGCTAGATTCCATGATAAGAAATCCAAGACCAACTAGAGCAGAGACAAATGACGTTGCTAATGCTGTTCTTGATGGAACAAGTGCAGTTATGTTATCTGGAGAAACTGCAAGTGGAAAATATCCTTTAAAAGCAGTAGTAACTATGAGAAAAATTTGTGAATACACAGAATCAACTGTGGATCACAATGAAATTTTGGAAAATAGAATTAAGGATGTTGAAAATTCCATGACCAATTCTATTGGAAGGTCTGCCTGTGTAATTGCAAGAGACTTAGCTGCCAACGCAATTATAACCGCGACAACTTCAGGAAATACCTCAAGGGCAATAGCAAAATTTAGACCAGAAACTCCAATTATTGCTTCAACTCCTTTTGAAAAAATAAAAAATCAATTAAGCTTGGTCTGGGGAGTGAGACCAGTTAAAGTTTTAAATTTTAAGGACACAGACAATTTAATTGATGCATCGATGGAAGTTTCTGTCAAAAAGGGATTTTTAAAATCGGGAGATTTAGTTGTATTAACAGCAGGAGTTCCAACTGGCATTGCTGGTTCCACAAATTTGCTTAAAATAGAAAATGTCTCAGAAATTCTTGGAAGAGGAACTGCCATTGGCAAGAAAAAGAAAAAGGCAAGAGCAGTAGTTGTAAATACTTTTGAAGAACTTGAAGAAAACTTTCAAAGTAAGGATATAATTGTCTGCAATGGGACAGATGGAAGAATGATTCCTTATATGGAAAAATCTTCAGGATTTATAACAGAAGAGGCAGGATTCACATCAAATGGAGCTGTAGCTGCTATATCTTTAAACAAAACTGCCATAGTTGGAGTAAAGGACATTACAAAGATGATAAAAAATGGCGATATTATAACTATTGACGGAACAGATGGGACAGTTAGAAGATAAAATTATTATTGTGGAAAAATTATATGTAATAAAAAAGACCTCAAAAAGTATTTTTTACTAAAGAGGTCTTTATTTTTGTGTTATTAATTTTTTTATATTTTCTTCTCTTTCCTTGAGGTTTGAATTTAAATCAATTAGCTTTAGTTTGAATTTTTTTGATTCTTCTAACAATTTGTGATTTGCAATTTTCTCTGATTCATTGATTTCAGAGAAATAATCGCTTATATTCTTATCAATTGCTAGATATATTTTGTCTAAATTTTCAAATATCTTTAAGAGATGATTTAAAGTTAAAATTAAATCTGAAATAAATACCAGTAAGAAGAAAACAAGTAGGTAATCTACAAGCTTATCACTTGCAAGGGATAAGAAAAACACAAGTATTGGTGTTAATTTTTTTACTATGAAGATATTTGCAAGTCCGAAGATTATTAGTCCATAAAGACATACCCTGCTATTAATTTGGAAGGGATAGTTGCTGTAATCCCACCATCTTTTGTTGAAAAATTTTTCCAAAAGATATCCAATTATATATTCAATAAAACAAGATAAAAAAGCAGAATAAAGAAAAATTGTAAGATTTGATTCAAAATTTTTTAAAAAAGCAAAGGAAAGGCTAGCTCCAATTCCGTAAATAGGACAAATAGGACCAAGTAAAAAACCTCTGTTGTGAATTTTGTCTAACTCAACAGCTGAACAGGGGAAACTTTCCCAGCACCAACCTATAAAGGAATAAATAAAAAATATTAAATAAAATTCTTGCAATCTCATAGGCGAACCAACCCAACTTTTACAGGGATTCCCTTTAGAGTTTCAACAAGGGATACGTACTTGTCAGAGTAAGTTACAATCCAAGATTCCAAATATTTTGGAGGTAGGGGTGTTAGAGGAAACATGTGCTTTACAATTATGTCTCTCTCAACTTTATTTAGACCAAGTTCTGATTTTGCATTTAGATAAGCTTTCATGGGATGAGTAAAACCGTGAATCATTCTCTCTCTTTTTCCGTCATGCCAATCATAGAGGAAGTAATCATGAAGAAGAGCTCCTCTTATCATAGAGTCCATGTCCACATCAAGATTGTATTTTTCTGCTACTTCAATTGATTTTTTTGCCACAGAAATTAGGTGGGAATAGACACTTGTGTTACCGTGTTGTATAAAGTTTTTAGTTTCTAAAAATCTCGTGTTTTCGTTTAAGAACTTCACTATTTCTTCTAATCTTTTTTTATTATCCATTTTTTTCCTCCCAAGACCTATTGTAAACTAGAAAAGTAAAAAAAATTCAAATTTTTTATTAAATTTTTGAGTAAAAATAGATTCCTTGTAATTTTTATTTGTTTTTTCGCAAAAAAAATAAAAGCCATATTTCTATGACTTTTATATTCTACTAAAATTTTGTTTCCATGTAAATTCTATTTTTTCCTTCAGCTAGGATATCTTTTACTTCTTTAAGTTTTAAATTGTCCTTGTCAAAAATGAGAACAGAAGTAATTTTTTCAATATCTCTGTCAAGAAGGTTGTATCTCTTTTTAATTAGGTCAATTTCATCCTTATCTTTACTTGTAAATTCGTAAGCTGTGTCATCTTTTCTCTTTAAGATTGTAGGATTTGTTTTAACCACATTTAAAAAGTCTGATACGGATTTTGGACTTAGAGAAGATTTTATTTTTTCTAGTGGAAGATCATCTATTTCTTCTTCAGAAATAGTTTTTTTAGTCCTAGTATTTTCAAGTTTAACTTTTGTATTTAAGTCTTCTTTTTGCCAAGGATTGTCTTTAAGAGAAGATACTAAATCAGAATACTTTTCATTAGTAATTTTTAAGTTTTCTTTTTCTACTTTAATTTCTTCAGCCTTAACTTTCTCATCTTCTTTTATTTCTTTAGGCTTAACTTGATCTTCTTTTTTAACTTCTTTTTCTAAAGTACTGGAATTTTCTTTTGAAGCCTTAGCATCTTCCTTAACTTTTTCGGCTTCCTTAGAAACTTTTACATCAATATCTTGATTATAGAGTCTAGTTTCTTTTTTACCTTCATCAGCCTTGATTTTTTCTACTTTTACTTCTTCATTCGTAACTTCAGATTTTATTTCATTAGATTTTTTCTTTTCACGTCTTTTCTTACCACGATCTTTTTTTCTTGAAGCATCATAAACTTCTTTCTTATTTTTTCTTTCTAAATCATCACTATTAGAAACTTCATTATAATTATCACTTGTCTTATGTAGTTTTTCCTTTTTAGAGCTATCATCTTTATTGACCTTTTCAATTGATTTTTTAGCTTCAGGAATTCTCTTATTTTGTGATTTTTTCCAATAAATAAAGCAAACGATTACAATAATGGCAAGAACACAAATTATGCCACCCATAATAACACCTCCAATTTATTTATATTATACCACTTAAATAGTAAATAACTACTTTAATTAAATAAATTCTAAAAAAATTTTGAAAAAAAGACTCAAATTTGAAGCAAATCCTATCAATTTTTATTTCCAATTGATTAGCATTTCAAATTTGAGTCTTTAAATTAATTTTCTAAACTTTTTAATTTTCTTCTTTCTAATTTATCTCTCACAATATTAACTACATCTCTCACTTCGCGAACTCCTAGTTTGTAAAGACAAAATACATAAACTGTTGCTGCAATAAATACAACTATCATTAAAAATATTAGTCTTAATAGAGTTTGAAAGCCTCCTGATGTTAAGGACATTATTAGTTTTTCGTAAGGGAAGTAACTTAGTACAATTAATCCCATTACAAGTGATGCCATAATAGTTTTTATAAGAGCTTTAATATAGGATTTTATTCCAAGATTTCCAAGTTTTTTTCTAAGCAAAATAAAGGAAATAAAAACAGCAATTGTTGTTGCTATTGAAACTGATGCTGCAAGTCCATTTGTCCCAAAGTGTCTTGCCACTAAGAGGTTTAAACCAACATTTATAACTACATTGGTAACTCCAACATAAAAGGGAGTTTTTGTATCTCCAATTGAATAATAAATTCTATTTAAGACATTTATAACAGAAATTGAAATTAAGGATAGAGAATAACATCTAAGAGTTGATGTGGCTGCAATCCCATTTGCCGCAGTAAAAGATCCACGAACAAAGGCAATTTCTATTATTGGTCTTGCCAAGATAATTAGTCCAACTGTTGCAGGTACAGTTATAAATAAAACAGTTTTAACTGATGCATTCATAACTTTTTTACCACGAACCATGTCGCCTGATCCCAAAGTTCTTGTCAAAATTGGGAAAACTATGGCAGTTATAGCTGTGATAAAAATTCCAATTATCATTGTATTTAATTTGTTTGAGTAATATAAAATTGATGCAGCACCTTCACCCATAGTTGATGCTAAACGTCTATTTACAATTATATTAATATCGTTAACTGATACAGAAACAAAAACTGGAAGTGCTAGCATTATTGCATTTTGAACATACTCATCCTTGAAGTCTGCCACAAGTTTTGGTCTGTAACCAATTTTCATTGCATTTGGAAGTAGAAACAAAAATTGTGCCAAAATTCCAAGAACAGATGCAATAGTAAGACCAATTATTCCTACATGGCGAGAAAATATTGCAAGATAAATAATATAAGTTAAGTTTAGTGGAATGGCAATGGCACCAGTTGCTGCAAATTTGCCACCATGTTGCAAGTAGCCTTCCATTACTCCAACCCAAGATGAAAATAAAACTACGGGCATTCCAACTTGAATTAATTTAATAACTATTGCATAAGTTTCAGGATTTTTAGTAGAAACTGTTAAAAGTGCAATTTGTTTAGGAAAAACTATTCCAAGAATAATTAATACAAAAGATACTAGTGATGCTATTAATAATAAATTATTTGTGAAATAATTTTTTCTGCTCTTACCATGATCCATCTCAGCTTTTTGAACAGAAGGTATATAAGTTGTTGCTATTGCTTGTGTTACAAAGGCTGATATAGTTGCTGTAGCACCTTGAGCAAGAGAAAAGGCATCCATTTCAATTCCTGCACCAAAGACATAAGCAGTTAAAGATTCTCTAAAAAAGCCAAAAACCTTTCCTATTAAAGAAAAAATGATAATGGCAAGAGTTGACTTTGCAATTCTTGAGCCTGCGCTGCTTTCGTTACTTTTATTTTCCAATTTAATATCTCCTTTTTAAGTCTTATCAAATTATAATTTGTTTAAAAATTTATGTCAAGTAAGGTTAATTTCTAGACTTTTAAAGAAATTTATTTATGTGCTATTATGTGTAATGTAAATAAAAATAATAAAATAAAAAAGAGGAGGAAAGATGAAAAATAGAAATTTAATAAAAAAAGTTGCACCTTACTTTTACAAGTATAGGTTCACACTATTTCTTGACTTGTTTTGTGCGGGACTTACTACAGCAAGTGAAATGATTTTGCCCCTAATTTTAAGAGCACTTACAAATAGGGGAATGAAAGATATTGCTTCTATTAGTTTTGAATTTATCCTAAAACTTTCCCTTATATATGTAGGGATTAAAACTGTGGAAGTAATTGCTCAATATTTTATGACAAGTATTGGACACATAATGGGTGCTAAAATAGAAACTGATATGAGAAAGGATTTGTATTCACATCTTCAAAGTCTTTCAGATACGTTTTATAATGAAACCAAGGTTGGAGTTATTATGTCTAGGATCACTAACGACCTCTTTGACATAACGGAATTTGCCCACCACTGTCCAGAGGAATATTTTATTGGAGCCATTAAGATAATTATTTCACTTGTTATTCTCTTAAACTTTAATGTAAAAATGACACTTTTGATTTATTTAATGATTCCACTAATGATTTATTTTTCAGGTCATTTTAGAAACAAGATGAGAAAGGCTCAAAAGGATCAAAGAGTTCATGTGGGAAATTTAAATTCAGCAATAGAAGATTCTCTTTTAGGGATAAGAGTTGTAAAATCTTTTGCAAAAGAAGAACTTGAAAATGAAAAATTCACTCATGAAAATAATAAATTTTTGGGAATAAAAAAGAGATATTACAAATCCATGGCTGGTTTTAATACAGTAAACAGGATTTTTGATGGCCTAATGTATCTCATCTTAATTATATCTGGAGGATATTTCTTAATGAAAAGAGAAATTGGTCCAGAAGATTTAATTGTATATGTAATGTATGTTCAATCTTTACTTGCAACTGTAAGAAGAATTATTGAATTTACAGAACAGTTCCAAAAGGGAATGACAGGTATAGAAAGATTTACAGAAATTATGTCAATTGAATCTGACATAAAAGATAAAAGTGATGCCCTTGAAATAAAAAGTCTAAGGGGAGAAATTTCTTTTGATCATGTAGATTTTTCTTATGGAAAGGGAGAAGAAAAAGTTTTAGATGATTTTTCAGTTAAAATTTCTCCAGGTCAAAAACTTGCCATAGTGGGACCTAGTGGTGCAGGTAAAACTACTATTTGCAACTTGATACCAAGATTTTATGATGTTGATAAGGGATCTGTAAAAGTAGACGGACTTGACGTTCGTGATGTAAAAATAAAATCTCTTAGAGAAAATATTGGAATAGTCCAACAAGATGTATATTTATTTTCTGGTTCTGTGAGAGATAATATTGCCTATGGAAAAGAAGGTGCTAGCGATAGAGAAGTTATAAAAGCTGCAAAACTTGCTGGTGCTTATGAATTTATAAAGAACTTGCCAGATGGATTTGACACTTATGTGGGTGAAAGGGGAGTTAAACTTTCTGGAGGACAAAAACAAAGAATTTCTATAGCTAGAGTTTTCTTAAAAAATCCTCCAATTCTAATTTTAGATGAGGCAACTTCAGCTTTAGACAATAAAAGTGAAGTTGTTGTTCAAGATTCTATAGAAAAATTATCAAAGGGAAGAACAACTCTTACTATTGCTCATAGACTCACTACTGTTCAAAATGCTGATTTAATCCTTGTGATGACAAAAGAAGGCATTGTTGAAAGAGGAACTCACAAAGACCTAATGGAAAAGAAAGCTTACTATTACAACTTGTATACAAAGGGTGGCAGGTTAGAATAATATAGTTTAGGGTATTATTTCATTAAGCTATGAATTTATGATGAGGTGAATTATGCAAAACTATATAGAAATAATTAAGAAGAGAAGATCTTATTACAACTTGTCAGAAGATGTAGATCTTTCCAATGAAGAAATAAAATATCTTGTGGAAGATGTTTTGAATACAACACCATCCCACATGAATTCCCAAACAACAAGAGTTGTTTTGTTATTTGATGAAAAATCTAAGGAATTTTGGAATAAGGTAAATGAAACTTTTGACAATAAAATTAAAGAAGAAAAGTTCCATGGTTTTTATCATGCAAAGGGAACTGCCCTATTTTTCATTGATACTGATGAAATAAGAAAACAAGAAAAAGATATTCCATCTTATAAAGAATATTTTGAAACTTGGGGTCATCATTCAGCTGCTATGCTTGAGTTAAATCTTTGGCAAGCTCTTAGAGATGAAAATATTGGAGCAAGCAATCAACACTACAATCCAGTAATCGATTCTTGGGTAAAAGAAGATTATGATCTTCCTGACTCTTGGGAACTCATTGCAGAAATGCCTTTTGGAAAGATTGAAGAAGAACCAGAAGCAAAAGAAAAGAAGCCAATTGGAGAAATTTTAAAAGTTGTTGAATAAATTATAATTTTAGGTAGGCATTTTGCCTACTTTTTTTTATTATAGTTTCCAATCTTCTTGTAATAAATAAAGCTTATGTCTATAATGAATGTATCAGGGGAGCAAATGCTGAGATTAGGTTTATCCTTAAACCCTTTGAACCGGGACAGGTAATGCTGTCTAGGGAAGGCTGCCTCTATTTGTGGAGGCTTTTTTTATTGTATTTTTTAACAAGGAGGTTAATATGAAAATTTCAGTAGCAATACAAATTTTACCTACTACTAAAGAAGGTACATCAGAATCCATTGTTGAAGTAGTAGATAAGGTTATAGAATATATCCAAAGTGAAAATGTAGCTTATGTAGTGACACCCTTTGAAACAGTTATAGAACTCGATGACTTTGACAAGGCCTTTGAAATTTTAAAAAACTGTGTAAAATTAGCAGGAGAAATTTCAGAACAGGTAGCTTGTTATTCTAAGACTTTTTATTCTGAGAAAGGGATTTTGACAATTGAAGAAAAAACCGGAAAGTATCAAGGATAATATCTCAGCAGCTTCTTTGATAATAGTCATTTTAGTTATTTGGCATTTTGTAACTACTAGAGGGATTGTGGGGCCATATTTGCTTCCTAAACCCTTTGATGTAATTAAAGCTTTTGTTACAGATTTTCCAACAATTTTATCCCACTTAGGCACTACACTAACAGAAGCTTTTTTAGGTTTATTTGTTGGCGTTAGCCTTGGTTTTATTGCAGCACTTTTAATGGATTTATCAGATACTATTTATTCTGCTCTTTATCCAATTTTAGTTCTGACACAAACTGTTCCAACAGTTGCCATAGCACCACTACTTGTTCTTTGGATGGGCTATGGTATAGCACCAAAGATTACACTTATTGTAATTGTCACATTTTTTCCAGTTGCTGTTTCTCTTCTCGAGGCATTTAAGCAAGTGGATAAAGACAAAATAAAATTATTAAAGGCAATGGGAGCAAATAAGTTTGAAATTTATAAATACATCAAACTGCCAGAAAGTCTGGGGAACTTTTTCTCTGCTTTTAAAATAGCAGTTTCTTATTCTGTTGTAGGAGCAGTGATAGCTGAGTGGCTTGGAGGATACAAGGGACTAGGGGTCTATATGATAAGAGTCCAAAAAAACTATTCCTTTGACAAAATGTTTGCAGTTATATTTTTAATTTCGGCAATTTCTCTTTTATTGATGAAGCTAGTTGGCTTTCTACAAAAAAAGATGATGCCGTGGATGGAGGAAAAATGAAAAATTTAAAAAAATTATTAGTTTTATTTTTAGCAGGTCTTATGCTAACAGCTTGTGGCAAGTCTGAAAATAAAAAAGCTGAAGAAAAGAAAGACGTCCCAACAGAAAAAGTTAGCTTCTTACTTGATTGGGATCCAAATGTAAATCATGCGGGACTTTATGTTGCCATGGACAAGGGATTTTTTGCAGATGAGGGAATTGAAGTTGAAGTAAATCAACCACCAGCAAATGGAGCTGAAGCTCTTGTTGCATCAGGTAAGGCTGATTTTGGAGTATCTTTTCAAGACACAATTGCTCCAGCTTTTGCAAGTGAAGAACCACTTCCAGTTACAGCTGTTGCTGCAATAATAAATCACAACACTTCAGGTATTTTCTCTGCAAAAGACAAAAATATTGAGAAACCTAAAGATATGGAAAATCACAATCACTCAACTTGGGGACTTCCTATTGAACAGGCAATTTTAAAACAAGTTGTAGAAGATGATGGTGGAGATTTCTCCAAGGTAAACTTAGTTCCTGGCGATGTTACAAATAATATTGCAGCAATTCAAGGAAAGGACATCGACACAGTTTGGATTTTCTACCCAGTAGATGGTGTAAGAGCTGAAATGGAAAATGTTCCAATTAATTATTTTGCTTTCAAAGATATAAACCCAATTTTTGATTATTACACACCAATTTTAATTGCCAATAATGACTTCTTAAAGGACAAGGAAGATGTGGCAAAGAGATTTATGCGTGCTTTCTCAAAGGGATATGAATACGCAGCAGAAAATCCTAAAGAAGCAGCAGAAATTCTTGTAAAGTTAAATCCAGAACTTGATAAGGATTACACAATTAAGGCTATGGAATATATTGCTGACAAATACCAAGATGATGCAAATTACTTTGGAGAAATTGATGCAGAAAGATGGAATAATTTCTACGCTTGGTTATGGGAAAATAAATTAATTGATAAAGAAATTCCAAAGGATTTTGGTTTCACTAACGATTTTGTAAATCCAGAAAAATTAAAATGAGTGACAAATTAGAAATTCTAAGGGTTGAAAATGTCAACAAATCTTTTGGAGATAAACTTGTTTTAAAAGATATAAACATAAAATTAAATAAGGGAGAATTAGTTTCTCTCGTTGGAGTTTCTGGAAGTGGAAAGACAACTTTATTCAACATAATTGCAGGTCTATTAACACCTGATTCTGGTAAAGTTTATTTAAAGGGAGAAGACATAACTTCAAAAGCAGGAAAAGTTTCTTATATGCTTCAAAAAGATCTTCTTCTTCCGTATATGAAAATAATAGACAATGTATCTCTTCCTTTAATTTTACGTGGAGAAAAGAAAAAAGTTGCTCGTGAAAAAGTTCGTGGACTATTTAATGACTTTGGTCTTAATGGCTATGAAGAAAAATATCCAGCTGAGCTTTCTGGTGGAATGGCTCAGCGTGCTGCACTTCTTAGGACTTATGTTTTTTCAAAAGATGTTGCTTTACTTGACGAACCTTTTTCTGCACTGGATGCTATAACCAAGACTTCAATCCACAAGTGGTACAAAAGTATTATTAATGAAATTGGAATTTCCACAATTTTTATAAGTCATGATATTGAAGAGGCTGTAAAATTGTCAGATAGAATTTATATTTTGGGAAAAAATCCAGGAACTATAGTTGATGAAATTGAAGTACAAGAAAATTTTGATGAGAATTTTTTTGAAGACAAAAAATTTATTGAATACAAAAAACACATTATCAAGATACTTGACGAAATCGTATAAAAGAGGCTTAATGCCTCTTTTTTTTATAAAAATTTTGCTATAAAATACAGAATTATAAAAAAGACAATGTTTGCATAATTGTTTTTTTTAGATTATAATTTAAATACGTTATTGCAATAGTTTATTTGAAAAAAGGAGGAAATAGATGCAATACTTTGTAGATTTAAACAGTGACATCGGTGAATCATTTGGTGCCTATAAAATGGGGATGGACCAAGAGATAGTAAAATATGTTACTAGTATTAACTGCGCTTGTGGCTACCACGCTGGGGATCCACTAATTATGGATGCTACTTGTAAGGCAGCTGCAGATAATGGAGTTGAAATTGGTGCTCACCCAGGATACCCAGATTTAATGGGATTTGGTAGAAGAAAAATGGCAGTAAAACCTGAAGAAGCAAGAGCATATATGCTTTATCAAGTTGGAGCTCTTAGTGCTTTTGCCAAAGCTCACGGAAAAAAACTTCAACATATGAAACTTCACGGTGCTTTTTACAACACAGCTTGTAATGACGAAGAGCTTGCAAACGCAATTTTAGATGCAGTTGAAGAATTCGACAAAGACTTAATTTTAATGGTTTTAAGTGGTTCATACATAGCTAAAGAAGGTAAGAGAAGAGGACTTAGAGTTGCTCAAGAAGTTTTTGCTGATAGAGGATATAACGAAGATGGCACTTTAGTAAATAGATCTCTACCAGGAGCTTTTGTAAAAGATCCAAAAGAAGCAATTCCAAGAGTTGTAAAAATGATAAAAGAAAACAAAGTTGTAACTGCAAATGGAAAGGAAATCGATATCGTTGCAGATTCAATTTGTGTTCACGGAGATAACCCAGAAGCTCTAGAATTTGTTAAAAATATTCGCGAAGGTTTAAAGGCTGAAGGTATTGAAATCAAACCTTTAATTAGTTTCTTATAAATTAGGAGGACGAAATGAGTAAGGATAAAAGTAATTTGTCTGTTCTTTTAGGGGCAGCGTTCCTAATGGCAACTTCTGCCGTAGGACCAGGATTCATGACGCAAACTGCTACATTTACTACAAATATTGGAGCAGACTTTGCAGCAGTAATTTTAATTTCAATTATATTTTCTTATATAGCGCAACTTAATGTTTGGAGAGTTATAGCAGTTTCTAAGATGAGAGGTCAAGACATTGCCAACAATGTATTGCCAGGACTTGGATATTTTATAGCTTTTCTAGTTGCACTAGGTGGTTTAGCATTTAACATTGGTAACGTAGGTGGAGCAGGTCTTGGACTTAATGTTATCTTTGGCGTTGACGTAAAAATTGGAGCTGCAATTGGTGGCGTAATTGGTATTATTTTATTCTCATCAAAATCTGCATCTTCAATTATGGATAGAGTAACTCAAGTGCTTGGTGCACTTATGATTATTTTAATTGCTTATGTAGCAATTAAAACACAACCTCCAGTAGGAGAAGCTCTTAAAGCTTCTGTAAATCCAGTTGGAGGTTTTAACAGCATAGTTTCTCCAACTCTTACACTTATTGGTGGAACTGTTGGTGGTTATATTATATTCTCAGGTGGTCACAGACTTATTGATGCTGGAATCACTGGAGAAGAAAACCTTGATCAAGTTACTAAATCTGCATCACTAGGTATTGGTGTAGCTTTTATAGTAAGAGTTTTATTATTCCTTGCTATTCTTGGTGTTACTAAGATGGCAAATGCTCAAATTGATCCTGACAATATCGCTGCATCTTCATTCTTAGCTGCTTCTGGTGTTGTTGGTTATAAGATATTTGGATTTGTATTTGCAGCAGCAGCTTTCACTTCTGTAGTAGGTGCAGCTTATACATCAGTATCTTTCCTAAAAACTTTATTTAAATTTGTAGCTGACCACGAAAATATGGTTACTATTGCCTTTATCGTAATCTCTACAATTATGTTTATCTTTATTGGACAACCTCAAACTTTACTAGTAGTTGTTGGAACACTTAATGGATTTATCCTTCCAATTACACTTGCAGTAATTCTACTTGCATCTAAGAATAAGAAAATCGTTGGTGATTATGTTCACTCTAACCTTCTTTATATCTTAGGATGGATAGTAGTTGCAGTAACTGCTTTCATGGGAATTCAAACTGTAATAGCAAACGTTGGAAAACTATTTGGTTAAGTTAAGAGAAGAGGTTAGGAGAAAAAAATGTATGATAAAATAAAATTTCTAACTGCAGGTGATTCTGCCATAGTTATGGAATTTGGCGATACTATTGAAAAAGAAATCAATGCAAGAATTGCCGCAGTTGTAGAAAATTTAAAAAATAAAAAAATTGATGGAATCTTGGATATTTTGCCAACTTACAGATCTATTTTAATTAATTATGACCCTGTAAAAATTTCTTATGGCGAAATGATGGATATTTTAAAGGGACTTAGCAAGGCTGATTCAAATAAACAAAGTGATGAAGTTAGACTTATAGAAATCCCTACACTTTATGGTGGAGAATATGGACCAGATATAGACTTTGTAGCTGAAAATGCAAAAATGTCAAAAGAAGAAGTTATAAAAATTCACTCTGGTACAGATTATTTAGTTTACATGATGGGCTTTATCCCAGGATTTACTTATCTTGGTGGACTTGATGAAAGAATTGCAACTCCAAGATTAAAAAGTCCAAGATTAAAAATTGATCCAGGTTCAGTAGGTATTGCTGGTAGTCAAACTGGTATGTATCCACTAGAATCTCCTGGAGGATGGCAACTAATAGGAAGAACTCCACTTAAACTTTTTGATGATACTAAGGAACCACCTGTATTTATTCAAGCTGGAAACTATATTAGATATGTCCCAATTGATCAAAAAGAATATGACAAAATTAAAAATGAAGTGGAAAATGACACATATAAAGTTTCAATTAAGAAAGTAAAGAGGGGTGATCTTCATGAGTAGTATCGATGTAATGAATGGTGGGATTCTCACAACAATTCAAGATAGCGGAAGATATGGCTATCAAGAATTAGGTATTCCTACATCAGGAGTCATGGACGATTACAACTATAGACTTGCCAATATATTAGTTGGAAATAATCTTGATGAAGCTGTTCTTGAAATGACTTATTTTGGACCAACTTTAAAATTTAACGAAGATTTGACACTTGCAATAACTGGTTCAGATATGAATCCAAAAATTAATGGTGCAGCTGCTCCAATGTTTGAAACTATAAAAGTAAAAGCTGGAGACACTTTACAATTTGGAAAAGTTAATGAAGGCGTAAGGGGCTATATAGCTTTTGGTGGATCTATTGATGTTCCCCTAGTTAACGGCTCTAAGTCAACTCATATAAAGACAAAAATGGGTGGAATGAGTGGTAGAGCTTTAAAAGCTAAAGATACTCTTGATATTAAAAAGTCTAAAGAAAAAACAATGAGAAGAATACCAGAAAAGTATCTTCCAAAATTTAATCACTGTAATGTTTTAAGAGTTGTCCTTGGACCTCAAGATGACTACTTTACAGAAAAGGGAATCCACGATTTATGTAAATCAGGCGGTTACCAAGTGACTAAAGACTTTGACAGAATGGGAATTAGACTTAAAGGAACTGCAATAGAACATAAAGAAACTGCCGATATAATCTCTGATGGTACTAACTTTGGTTCAATTCAAGTTCCAGCTAATGGTCAACCAATTATACTTGTTGCAGACAGACAAACTACTGGAGGTTATACAAAAATTGCAAATGTAATAACTCCAGATTTGCCAAAACTTGCACAAGTGTCTTTCTTGGATAAGATTTTATTCCAAGAAGTTACAATAGAAGAAGCTCAAAAATTAACTTTAGATTACAGGAATAAATTTGAAACAATAAAGAAGGAGTCTGTAATATGAAATTAAGTGAACTAGGAAAAATGCATCCCAAAGAAGTTAGAGAACTTATTAGAAAGGGAGAAGTTGACCTTCCAACTTCAGGCATGAGTGAAGGATATTTACAAGCAAATCTTGCAATCCTTCCAAAAAAATATGCTTACGATTTTCTCTTATTTGCTCAAAGAAATCCAAAACCTTGTCCAATTCTTGAAGTTTTAGACGAAGGAAGTCCTCTTACAAAAATTATGGCTGATGGAGCTGATATTAGGACTGACGTACCAAGATATAGGATTTATAAAAATGGCGAATTTGTTGAAGAAGTTAAGGACTTAAAAGACGTGTGGCAAGATGACTTTGTTACTTTCGTTATTGGATGTTCTTTCTCTTTTGAAAAGGCAATGCTTGAAGCTGATGTACCTGTAAGACACATTGAAGATGAACATAACGTTCCAATGTATATTACAAACATTGCGACAGAACCAGCTGGTATCTTCCATGGAAATACAGTTGTATCTATGAGACCAGTTCCTTACAAGGATATTGTTAGAGCGACAACTGTTACTGCTAGATTCCCAGCAACTCACGGAGCTCCAATCCACATTGGTGACCCATCTGTAATTGGAATCAAAGACATTGATAAGCCAGACTTTGGTGAAAGAAGTGAAATCAAAGAAGGAGAAGTGCCAGTATTCTGGGCTTGTGGAGTAACACCTCAAGCAGTAGCTATGGCATCTAAACCTGAAATTATGATCACTCACGCTCCAGGCCATATGCTTATCTTAGATAAAAAAGATTCTTACGTTTCTGTATTTTAATAAAAATTTATTTATCTGCCAAGGAAACTTGGCAGATTTTTTTGTTGTATGACGGGCATGCCGTCAATCTGTGGTGAAAGTCCACAAGGGGCGTAGTTGCCGACGAACCCCAAAGCGACTCCCAAGGTTCAAGTCGTG
>QWCE01002325.1_pt1 | contig 29718 bp, 30 predicted proteins | sample 1972531 | NCBI WGS metagenome assembly QWCE01 (sample SAMN09866716, study PRJNA288562) | Human gut metagenome isolate term4_stool, whole genome shotgun sequencing... | reverse complement strand
GCTTATATAGAGCAATTAACCGGTGAAGACTTAAACGAAAGCGGTAGCGGAATTCCAATTGCCATAAAAGACAATATTCAGGTAAAAAACTGGAGCGTAACAAGTGCTTCAAATATATTACAAGGCTACGTGGCACCTTATGATGCAACCGTAATTACAAAACTCCGTTCTGCCGGTTTTGCTCCGTTCGGCAGAACAAATATGGACGAATTTGCCATGGGAAGCACAACAGAAAGCTCATTTTACGGCAAAACGTTAAATCCGACAGATTATTCAAGGGTTCCTGGAGGAAGTAGCGGCGGAAGCGCGGCAGCCGTTGCGGCAGGGATTGCAGTTGCAGCTCTTGGAAGCGATACCGGCGGAAGTATTCGTCAACCTGCCGCATTTTGCGGTTGCGTAGGTTTTAAACCTACTTACGGCAGAGTTAGCAGATACGGCTTAGCAGCGTATTCAAGCAGTCTTGATCAAATAGGACCGATAACTCAAAATGTAACCGATGCCGCAATTTTATTTGACGTTATTGCAGGTTATGACAAAATGGATAGCACAAGCTATTCAAAAGAGTTTATAAGTACGGCTGACAAACTAAACAGTGATAGAAAACTTACAATTGCCGTAATTGAAAATTTTGTAAATGAAACAAAAGATGAAGTCAAAAGTGCTCTTTTAAAAACAATTGAAAAATTAAAAAGTGCAGGGCATAAAATAATATATAAAAACTTACTTAACTCAAAATACAATATAGCGGCTTATTATATCATTGCTACAGCTGAAGCAAGTACAAATCTAAGCAGATATGACGGCGTAAGATATGGCAATCGCGCAAAAGCAAGTAATCTAAATGAACTTTATGCAAATACAAGAAGCGCAGGATTTGGTGAAGAGGTTCAACGTAGAATGCTTCTTGGAACTTTCGTACTTTCAAGCGGATATTATGACGCTTATTATATAAAAGCACAAAAAGCTCGTGCATATATCAAAAAAGAGTATGAAAAAATTTTAGATGAAGCGGATCTTATATTTATGCCTATCGCTCCAAGTGTGGCTTATAAATTCGGTGAGCTTGCAAATCCGCTTGATGCATATCTGAGCGATGTTTATACAATCGGTGTAAATTTAGCCGGACTTCCTGCTATCAGTGTTCCTATAGCAAAAAACAGTGAAAATTTAAATATTTCGGCTCAACTTATCGGTAGAGCATACGACGAGCAAACCGTTTTAGACGGAGCTTTAAATTTAGAAAAAATTATAAAAGGATAACAACTATGAAAATTTTAAAAAAAGCCTTGACTTTTGAGGACGTTCTACTTGTGCCTCAATACAGTGAAATTTTGCCGAAAAACGTTTCACTTTTTACAAAATTTACACGAAATATTACTCTAAATACTCCTATAGTAAGTGCAGCTATGGATACTGTAACAGAAACAAGAACAGCTATTATGATGGCAAGACTTGGTGGAATCGGCGTAATTCATAAAAATATGGATATCGCTTCACAAGCCAAAATGGTAAAAAGAGTTAAAAAAAGTGAAAGCGGCGTTATTTTGGATCCGATTTCAATAAAACCGAATGCAAGCATAAAATCAGCTCTTGATATGATGGCTGAATTTCATATAAGCGGTGTTCCGGTAGTCGATGATAACGGAATTTTAATTGGAATTTTGACAAACAGAGATTTACGCTTTGAAACAGATATGAATGCTCTTGTCGGAGAAAAAATGACAAAAACTCCGCTTATAACTGCCCCAAAAGGCTGCACACTTGATGATGCCAAAGAAATTTTTATGAATAATAAAGTTGAAAAATTACCTATAGTTGATTCTAATGGACATTTGGAGGGTTTAATAACAATAAAAGATCTTAAAAAAAGAATTGAATATCCAAACTCAAATAAAGATAAATATGGCAGACTACGCGTTGCAGCTGCAATCAGTGTAGGACATTTAGATAGAGCCGAAGCTTTGATAAAAGCCGGTGTGGATGCGCTTGTAATGGATTCAGCACATGGACATTCAAAAGGTATAATAGATACATTAAAAGAGTTAAAACGAAATTTTGATATAGATATAGTGGTTGGAAATGTCGCAAATCCGGCCAGTATAAAAGATATTGCAGAAGCAGGGGCGGATGCCGTAAAAGTAGGAATAGGACCTGGAAGTATTTGCACTACTAGAATTGTTGCCGGTGTTGGCGTGCCGCAAATTACAGCTATCAGCGACTGCGCTAATGAAGCTAAAAAATATGACATTCCGGTAATTGCGGATGGCGGTATAAAATATTCAGGCGATATCGCAAAAGCTTTAGCAGCAGGAGCAAGCTCTGTAATGCTTGGAAGTTTGCTTGCAGGTTGCGAAGAAAGTCCCGGAGAACTCGTAACATTTCAAGGCAGACAATATAAAACTTATCGCGGAATGGGCTCGCTTGGCGCTATGCAAAAAGGAAGTTCTGACAGATATTTCCAAGAAGGCACAGCTAAAGAAAAACTTGTCCCTGAAGGAATAGAAGGTAGAGTTCCATATGCAGGAACGTTAAAAGATGTAATTTATCAATTAGTTGGCGGCGTAAGAAGCTCTATGGGATATTGCGGGAGCAAAGATATAAAAACTTTTCAGGATAAAGCAGAATTTGTAGAAATTACAAGTGCCGGCTTAAAAGAAAGTCACGTTCATGATGTCATTATCACACAAGAGGCACCAAACTACCGTGTAGATAGAGAAAATTAGTGAGAATTGAACGCAAAGTAGAGTATTTTGATGAACCGCTTCATCTTGAAAGCGGTAGAATTTTATCAAATTTTAAACTTGCATATGAAACTTACGGCGAGCTAAATGCTGATAAATCAAATGTCATTGTCGTTTGTCACGCGCTTACAGGTTCGCAACATGCAGCCGGTCGCTTTGAAGGTGATGTAAAAGCCGGCTGGTGGGATGCGCTTATCGGTGATGGAAAAGCTATAGATACGCGCGAATATTTTGTAATTTGCGTAAATATCTTAGCAAGTCAATTCGGCTCTACTTGCCCGCTTGACAAAGATGAACACGGACTTGAATATCGTTTAAAATTTCCTGTCATAGTAATAAGCGATGTAGTTCGTGCTCAAATGAAACTTTTTTCCCGCCTTGGAATAAAAAAAGCTCATACAGTGATCGGCGGAAGTCTTGGTGGTATGCAAACTCTTTGTTTTGCTATAGAACATCCTGATTTTTGTGATAGAGCAATAATTTTAGCAAGCACATATGCTACACAGCCTTGGGCTATTGCATTCAATAAAATCGCAATTGAGGCGATTTTAAATGATCCTAAATTCCAAAACGGAAACTACGATAAACAAAATATTTACAAAAACGGTTTGCCGGGTCTTAAAATAGGAAGAATGGCAGGTCATATCAGTTTTTTAAGTCCGCACTCTATGGACAAAAAATTCGGCAGAAACTACGTAGAAACGGATGGTCTTTATGAATTAAAAGGCAGATTTCAAGTAGATAGATATTTAGAATATAACGGCACGAATTTCAGCAAAAGATTTGATCCTCTTTGCTATCTTTATATAACAAAAATGATGAATATATTTGACTGTACGCGCCATTACGACAGTCTCGAAGAAGCACTCTCATTTATAAAAGCAAAGCTTACTTTAATCGCGTTTTCGGGCGATGTTTTGTTTCCGCCGGTTTTAATGAAGGAAATGCAAACAGCAATGCAAAATATCGGCAGATCAAAACAGGTTGATTTTAGCCTAATAGATAGTGATTATGGGCATGACGCTTTTTTAGTCGAGACTGAAAAATTTGATTTTATTATTACAAAGGCTTTACAATGCAAGATTTAACTGAAAATTTTGAAACAAAACTAAACAAAATAGATGTTTTATTAAAAAAACTTGATGACGAAAATCTCACTCTTAAACAAAGCGTGGAATTTTATAAAAATGGTGTCAAACTTATCAAAGAGGCAAGAGATTTGCTTGAAAAAGCAAAACTTGAAGTTACAGAAATACAAAACGAAAGCGCGCAATGAAAATAGCCGTTTTGCAAATGCCTACACTTTCAATGAGCGGAAGCAGAATTGATTATTATCTTAAAATTGCAGCTGATAATGGCGCCAAAATAGCGCTTTTAGGCGAATATGTATGCAACAGTTTTTTTACAGAACTGATAAAAATGCCGCCATCTATGATAAAAGAGCAAAGTAAACACAAAATATCGCTATTTACGGATTTATCTAAAAAATATAATTTAAATATTATCGCTCCGATTGTGCAGGTAAAATCAAAAAAAATTTATAAAATGATTGCAAAATTCGGTCCTAAAAGTGTAAAATTTTGGGAGCAAAACTTTCTAATAAATTATTCTCATTGGGATGAAGAAAAATTTTTTGCAAATCATTGTAAGAAAGAAAACGAAGAAAATTTAAAAAAAATAAAAAACATAGAATTACCGACATTTTGGCTTGACGGAGTAAAATTTGGCGTAATATGCGGTTTTGAAGCACATTTTGACGCGACTTGGCAGTATTTTATGAAAAAAAATGTAGATTGCATTTTAATGCCGACAGCTTCGACTTTTGATTCAAATGAGCGTTGGAATGAACTTTTAAAAATTCGAGCTTGGACAAATTTGCTTTTTATAATTCGCGCAAACCGTATCGGAAAAGCTGAATTTGATGATAAAAATTATGAATTTTACGGCGAAAGTATGCTTATATCTCCATTTGGTGAAATTTCAAATTCACTTAAAAAAAATGAGGGCATAATGATAGCCGAAATTTCAAAAACCGAATTGAAAAACGCTCAAAAACTTTGGAAATTTCGTGAAATTTTAAATAAAAAAGGTCTTATTTAAAAAATGCGGAAAACATATATTTATGAGATTACAAAATTTGATTATGTGTGTCTGTTTTTATTTATCTGTTTATTTTTTATTTTATTTACATATTCGTTTGAAGCCAAAGCTGCGCCTTATATATTATTTTTTGACTTAATTGTCTGTTTTATTATGTTTTTTATTTTAAAATTTTCAAAAATAAAAAAATTTAAGCGCACAATTATACTTTTTACACTTCTTTTTATACATTTTTTGCTTTTATTAAACGGTAGAGGTTGGAATGAAGGAAGTATGCATTCCCAAAGTTATGTTATAGAAAGTTTGTCAGAAATAACCGATATTCTATATGGCTTTATATTATTATCAGCTTTTACAGGATTTATTCCTTTTATCATTTATATCGGTTTTTTAAATTTTATTTCTAAAATTACGGCAAATTTATCATGAAAAGGATATTTCGTAAATATTATGCGATATAAAAAAGAGTATTTTTTAAATCTAATGCGTGATAAAAACAGCGAAAATTTTAAAGAATAAAAAATGCACGAACTTTCAATTATCATAGATCTTATTGAGCTTTGCGAAGAAAATGCTAAGAAAAACAAAGCGGAGCAGGTCGATGAAATAATCATAAAAATAGGGAAGCTTTCAGGTGTAGAAGCGCATTATTTACAAAGCGCATTTGAGTTTTATCACGTTACAAGTGATATCTGTAAAAATGCCAAACTTACTATAAATATACAGCCTGTCATTGTTTTTTGCAACGATTGTAACCAAAATTCGGAGTTAAAAGATAATAATTTTAAATGTCAGAAATGTGGTTCCAGAAATTTAAAAGTAATTGACGGCGAAGATATGTATTTAATGCAAATCATAATGCATTAAAATTTATTTTCATAGCATATAAATTTTTATTTTTTATACAATTTTAATTATACCGGTTTTTAGAAATTATCATATAAATATTAAAAAATTTATTATATAAAATTTCGTTATTTTTTTCAGCTTTCAGGAAGCCATTTTAAAAATACAAAAAAGTTTGAAAATTATAGTTTTCAAAAATAAAATAATTTATTCTAATTAAAATATACAAAAATATTAAATTTTAGATTTAAATGAAAATTTCAATTAAAAATAAAAATATAATTTTATATTTTTATTTTTATGATACCTATGATTATAAAAAATTATCCACCCTATTTTAACAAAAAATTTACATATTTTTTATATAATTTAAAATATTTTTTAAAGGAGGAATTATTTTGCCAGAATCTGATTTTGATAAATTGTTTGCTGATTTTAAAACAGCACTTGATGAGCTTGAAGTTAAAAAACTTCGTGGAATTAATGACTACAATGTTTATGAAATTTTAAAAACTTATGATGAAACTACGCTTCATTCGGGTTTTATTTATTCGTTTTTAAATCCAAACGGAACACATTACCAAAAAAGTCTATTTTTAAAAAAATTCTTAGAAATCTGTCAGATTGATGATTTTAACTATGAAAACGCAGAAGTGTTTAAAGAATATAGCTTGGAAAATGGTAGATTAGATATTTATATTACAGACGGTAATAAACATATAATTTTAGAAAACAAAATTTATGCCGTTGAACAAAAAAATCAGATTGAAAAATATATAGAAGATATAAAAAAAGACAAAAATTGCGAATATAACGATATTTTGGTTTTATATCTAAGTCTTGATGCTAAATTTCCAGACAAATATAGCTTAGGCAATTTTGAAATTAAAGATAATTTTTTAGTTAATAAAGATGATAAAAAAGTAAAAATAATAGCAATAAGCTATAAATTAGAAATCACGCAATGGATAAAAGAGTGTAAAAAAGAGATTGTAAATTTAACAAATCTAAATTTTGCAATCAGTGAGTATGAAAATGTGATAAAAAAACTATATGGAGAGTATGAAATGGCAGAAGCGAATGTTGTAAAAGTTATAAAAGAAAATTATGAAACAGCAAAAACTATTTATGAAAAGTTTTTAGATGTGGAAAAAGAGATTGTAAATGATTTTTTACAAGAAGTTTATAAAGTTATCAATAATAAGCTCGGCAATGAATTTGATATAGAATTTACACCGGTTACAAAAAGATATGAAAGAAATTTAAAGATTAAAAAAAATAATTGGAGGCTCTATTTTTCTTTCGAATTTAATTCGAACAGACCGATATATTTATACTACGGCATAGCAAGAGATGATGACGATAATATTGATTGCAAAAACATTGAGTTTAGTGGAAAAAATAAAAATGGCTTTAAAAATAATACAAAATGGTGGATTGTATGGAAATGGCTTGGCAAAAATGATAATGGACAAGATGAAAATTTAGCCGAAAATATTTTAAACGGCGCTATCACGCCAGAATTTTTTGCAAACATTATAGTAAATTTTGTAAATGAATATAAAAAAGAGCTTGAAGAAATAAATCAAGATTTAAAATAGAAATTTTAATTGTGGCGTTAAAATAAAAAAGCGCTCGGATAATCTCTACTTTTTCGTAATTTATTTTTAAATTTTCATCCTTACATTTGTAAGGATAATTTGCTGCATAAATTTTAAAAAATAAAATTTATGCAGCATACGCTTTTTAGAATATTTTTGCAAAAAGTTTCTTATTGTATTTTTTTATAAATTACCATAAAAATTTAGTTTTTCGATTAAAAATAAATATTTAATTTTATCCTGTTCTCTTATCAAAAAAAATACATAGAAAATTAAATTTAATTATAAAAGCGTTTATTATAATTTAACAAGAATAAAACTGCGAAAAATATATTTATTGCAAAAATTTAATTAAGATAAAGGCTTTTTTAAATTTATTGATATAAACCAAATTTTAATTGATAAATTATAATAAAGATTGATTGTAAAAATTTGTGAATTTTTATATTTTTAAAATAAAAAATCAGTCTGGTGAGTTTTTAGAAAATATTAAAATTTAGTGCATTTTTGGATAATCAAACATTATAGCTTCGCCGCTGTCTTCTGAAATGTCGCTGAAACTGTTTATATCAAACTCTACGCCGAAAATTCCGCATGTCGGCAAATTTGTTATAAAACTGTCGCTTAGATATTCAGCTGCTTCGGTTATTGTCGGATTGTGAGCTATTATCATTACACATTTATATTTATCATCGATTTTTTTTATAAAATTTACAAAATTATCCAGCGTGATGTCATAAAGTTCTTCTTTAAATTCAAGTTTTTTGGTATTAAGTTCACCGGCTATAATTTTAGCTGTTTTTGCCGCTCTGATTGCTGAACTTGCAAAAATCATATCAGGTTTAATTTTGGATTTTTTTAGAAATTTTCCGGCTTCTTTTGCATCGTTTTTGCCCTTTTGACTAAGATCCCGATCAAAATCGGTTTTTTCATCTTTCTCACTTTTGGCGTGTCTTATAAAGTATATTTGTTTCATAATTAACCACCTTCTGAAATGTAATTATAACTAGATTTCTTTAAAATTTTCTTCTATTTTTAAAGTAAAATAAATTGACATTTTAATTGCCCATGAATGAAATTTTTATAAATTTTGAAATCAACTTAATTTCTGCATATTTTTGAAATTTTCTATTTCCGCTTTAGTAAAACCGGCTTTTAAACGATCTTTTTCATCTAAAATCCTATTTTTTTTAAAAGCTTTCGGATAAAATTTCAGCACAATTTCCAAATAAATTTCATCTTTTTTATCACCCTGCCCCAATCTTTCACATTCGTATGAAAACCATTTGTCGCCTTTTTTTACGTGCGAAATTTCTTCGTCTAAAATAATTTGCAAAAGTGATTTTAATTCATAGAGTTCATTATCCGGCTTTAATTTATTTATCAAAAAATAGTTTGCATCAAGTCCGTTTGCTTCTAAAAATCTAGGCACGAGCGCCATTCTTTCCATTAGTGAATTTTGCGTTATTTTCATCGCCCAAAATAAACTGTCATGCACTGCCAAATCACCATATTTTATGCCCTCTTGTTCAAGTTTTGAGTTTATTAGCGAAAAATGCCTGATTTCATCATTTGCAACTTCCAGCCAATCGGCGTAAAACTCAAGCGGCAAATTTTGAAATCTGTAAGCCGCATCAAGCGCAAGATCTATTGCGGAATATTCTATATGGGCGATTGAATGTAAAAATTTTGCTTTTTTTCCGCCTTTGTTTTGTTTTTTTATATCTTTTACTTCACAAATTTCGGCAATTTTCGAATAACTTGGAATTTCCAATTTTCTAACTTTAAATTTCTTTTCAAATTCAGTTAAATTTTCACAGAATTTTGCGTAAAATTTTGTGAATTTATCTATTTTTTCATAAGGATTTTCACAAAATAAAATTTCTTCCAAATTTTTAAAAAATTCCAAATTTATTCCTTAAAAACGAATAGAAATAACCTAAGAAAAATCCTAACAAATGCGCATACCAGGCAATATTTACGCCAAGAAGCAAAGGAGCGAACGATATAATTAAAATCATCAAAAAAAGTCCTTTTGCATTGCGTGGATCATAAAATGCAACAATACCGAAAAGAACACAAATAGCGCCACTTGCGCCTACTACATTTATTATTTCGCCTCTTGTAAAATCAAAATAAACAAAGGCCAGACACAAGATATTTGTCAAAATTCCTAAAATCAAATAAATTAAAGAGAAACGAAGCGAACCTAAAAATTTTTCCAAAATAGTTCCGAATTGCCATAAAACAGCCATATTCATCGCAATATGGAAAATTCCGGCATGCATAAACATTGAAGTTAAAATTTGCCAATAAGCTCCGTTGAAAAAGAAAATATTAAGCCCAAAATATTCGGCGCTATTTTGCAAAAAATATGCCGCCAAAAAACAAATCGCATTTATAATGATTAAAGTTACAGTTGCTTTCAAAATTTTACCCTATTCCGTAACTTTGCCAAAACCGGCAAATAAATTTGATGCAAGGCAGAAATTTTTTCTTTTGCATCTTGCTACATAAGAATTTACTGTTTTTTTACCTATTTTATGCACTTTCGGATTTTTTAAATCCATAAAATCGCTTCTATTTCGTCCACTTGCAAAATGTACAAAACGAATGCGCCCGTCGCTGTAAATTTCTCTAATTACGCCGACATGTGTAATCGCTCCTGTTTTTTTATTTTTTATTCCGCGAGTTGTATTTTGCCAAAAAACAAGATCGCCTATTTTTGGATTATTCATCGAGATACGGTTTTTAGCTTTATAATAATTATATAAAGCTTGAGATTTTCTGCGATTTGAAAAATGGTTGTTCAACTCTTTATCATTAAAAAATATGCCGTTATTTTCGTTGTTTAAAACGGTTATAAAACCGGTACAATCGCCGCCTTTGCGTGTATTTTCATATTTATCTATAGATTGAAGTAAAAAGTTTAAAATTTGATTATTCGTCAGTTTGACACTTTGATTTTTATGTGAAAATTTAGGATCAAGCTCATAAAAATTTCCGATTTTACATTGATTTGTAACAATAATTTTGTCATTTTTAAATGAGCAGCCTGTAAAAATTAAAATCTGTAAAAATAAAATAGCAAAAATTTTTCTCATTTTTTTCCTTGAAATAAAAAATGTAAAATTTTAGCAAATTTTTGTAAGAATTCCAAAATTTAACTTTTAAGCTTAATTTCTATATAATTTCTATTTTTAAAATTAGGAGATAAAATGGATTTTTTGCAAATAAACGGCGGCGTGAAATTAAACGGTAAAGTTAAAATTTCAGGTGCGAAAAATGCAGCATTGCCGCTTATTGCAATGTCAATTTTGGCAGGTAATGATATAAAAATTTCAAATGTTCCGAATGTCGCCGATATAAAAACACTAGCTCAGCTTTTGCGAAATTTAGGAGCAAGCGCCGAATTTTTAAATGAAAACAGTCTAAAAATAAACACAAACGATATAAACTCAACCAAAGCAACATACGACATAGTAAGAAAAATGCGCGCCTCAATTTTAGTTTTAGGACCTTTACTGGCTCGTTTCGGGCATTGTGAAGTTTCGCTTCCAGGAGGTTGTGCGATTGGCGCAAGACCGATTGATCTTCATTTAAGCGCACTTGAAAAAATGGGTGCTGAAATCGATATAAAAGATGGATATGTAGTTTGTAAAGGAAAATTAAAAGGCGCTACAATTTCATTTGATAAAATAACCGTAACCGGAACAGAAAATATCGTAATGGCGGCAGCTCTAGCCGAAGGTAAAACAAAAATCATAAATGCTGCAAAAGAGCCTGAAGTCGTGCAGCTTTGCGAAATGATAAATAAAAGCGGTGTTAAAATAGAAGGCATCGGAACCGATGATTTAACTATTTACGGAAGTGGTGGAAAATTACTGAAATTTTCTGATTTCAGCGTAATTCCCGATAGAATTGAAGCTGGAACATATCTTTGTGCAGGAGCCATTACAAAAAGTAAAATCACAATTACAAACGCAAATCCTAATCATTTGGTATCGGTTTTAGCAAAATTTAATGATATGGGATTTAATTTTGAAATAAATGACGATGAAATTACGATTATTCCACCAAAAACAATTAAACCTACCGAAATTATCACAAGCGAATATCCCGGTTTTCCTACTGATATGCAAGCGCAATTTATGGCTTTAGCGTGTGTAGCTGACGGTGTAAGTGTCATTGATGAAAGACTTTTTGAAAACAGATTCATGCACGTCAGTGAACTTTCAAGAATGGGTGCCGATATAAAATTAAACGGACATATAGCGACGATTAACGGCACGCATTTAAATGCAGCCGATGTTATGGCGACTGATTTGAGAGCCAGTTCAGCCTTGGTTTTAGCGGCCCTTGTGGCAAAAGGCACAAGCAGAGTTCATAGAATTTATCATTTGGATAGAGGATATGAAAATTTGGAGCTAAAACTTCGAAATTTAGGCGCTGACATACAAAGGGCAAGTGAATGAAAAATTTAAAAGAGAGTGTTGAATTTATAATTTCCATTTTAAATCAGAATTTTAGACGAAAAGTCGAAACCGTAAATCTTAATGAAGCTTTAGGAAGAATTTTGGCAGGCGAAATTTCAGCTAAAAGAAATTCACCTGTTTTTAGCAATTCTGCGCTTGATGGATATGCATTTTGCGACGATTATAAAGGGCAAGTTCTTGAAATTTTAAATGATACGATTTTTGCAGGAGATAAAAAAATAAGAGAAATAGAAGAAGCGAAAGCTATAAAGATAATGACCGGAGCTCCTATGCCAAAAGGAGCAAATTGCGTTATTCGTTTAGAAGATGCCGTTATTAAAAACGGTAAAATTTCGGTTCCTTGCAATACTAAAAAAAATGATGGAAATCGCGAAATGGGTGAAGAATTTTTTAAAAATGAGCGAATGCTGGTTCGCGGAACAAAAATTTCGCCAAAAGAAATTTTATTTTTAGCTTCACAAGGAATTTATGAAATTCCTGTATTTTGCGAGCATAAAACAGCAATTTTTTCAAGCGGAAACGAACTTATAGAGCCTAATGAAGAAGCAGGCGATTTTGAAATTTATAATGCAAATTCATATGGAATTTCAGCTATTTTTAATTATTTTGGTATAAAAAACAGTTATCTTGGAATTATAAAAGATGACAAAAGCGCTACAAAAAATGCTTTGCAGAATGCGCTTGAAGTGCACGATATAATAATTACAAGCGGCGGAGCAAGCGTCGGAGAAGCTGATTTTGTGGCTTTGTGCGTAAAGGATTTGGGATTTGAAAGCATTTTGGAAGGCGTAAATTTTAAACCGGGCGGAAAACCTTTAAAATGTTTTAAAAAAGATCAAAAAATAGTTTTTGTTTTACCAGGTAATCCGCTTGCTAGCTTTATTTTAAGTTTTTTATTTGTAATTCCGATTATAAAATTTTTAAACGGAGAAACATTTGAATTTTGCAGACAAAAAGCAAAATTTCAAGGAAATTTTAAAAATAAAAAAAATCGTGCAAGTTTATTGCTTGGAATGTTTGAAAACGGAATTTTTACACCTTTTGAAAACATCAGCTCATATATGATTTCACCATTACTGAAATCAAATGCAATTTTAATTTGCGAATGCGAAAATATTAAAAATAATGATGAATGTGAAGTTATAAGGTTATTTGACAAATGAAAAAAAACCTGCTACAATCACAGCTCTTTTTTTGCGGGAATAGCTCAGTGGTAGAGCGCGACCTTGCCATGGTCGATGTCGCGAGTTCGACTCTCGTTTCCCGCTCCACTTCTTACAGGTTTTTAGCATGAAAATTTTAGTTTGTGCAACCGGGGCCAGCTTCTGTAAAATCGCTGTTTCTTTAATAAAATACCTTGAACAAAATCATGAAATTTACGCAATTTTCAGTAAAAATGCAAAACTTGTGCTAAACAAAGAAAATAATATAACGGAATTAAATTTTAAAAAAGCGAAAATTTTAAATGATGATGATTTAGCACAAAGTGTTGCAAGCGGCTCATTCGGAATAGAAAAAACCATAATTGCGCCCTGCTCTTCAAACACTCTTGCAAAAATCGCAAACGGAATTTCTGATACTCTTATCACACGCGCGGCAGCCATATCTTTAAAAGAAAAAAAACCTTTGATTTTAGCTCCGAGAGAAATGCCGTTTTCTACGATTTCACTGCGCCAAATGAGCGAACTTAGCGCGCTTGGCGTAATAATCGCACCGCCTGTAGCTGCAGATTATTTCTCACCTGAAAACTTAGATGATTTAGAAAAATTTTTTATCGGCAAATGGCTTGATTTACTCGGCATAGAAAATAATCTTTACAAAAGGTGGGGAAAATGAGAACAAACTGCATATATCCTGGCACTTTTGATCCTATTACAAACGGACATCTTGATGTCATAAAGCGCGCGCTTAGAATTTTTGATAATGTTATTGTAGCCGTAGCGAAAAGCGACAATAAAAAGCCGTTTTTCGAACTTGATAAAAGAGTCGAAATGGTAAAAGAGGCTACAAAAAGTCTGGAAAATATTGAAGTTATAGCTTTTGAAAATCTTTTGGTGGATTTTGCCAAATCTCAAGATACATGCTTTGTGATTCGAGGTCTTAGAGCTGTCAGCGATTTCGAATATGAACTTCAATTAGGATACGCAAACAGATCGCTTTGGGATAAGTTTGAAACCATTTATCTGATGCCTACAATTAAATATTCATTTATCAGCAGCTCGATTGTAAGGTCTATTTTCGAACACGGTGGCGATATTTCGCACCTTGTACCGAAAGAAATTTTACCATTTTTAGAAGATAAAAAATGCTGATTTTTTTTGAAGGAATTGATGGCGTTGGAAAAAGTACGCAAATAGAGCTTTTAAAATCGGTTTATAGAAATTATTTAATTACAAAAGAACCTGGCGGCACGCTTTTGGGCGAAAAATTGCGCGAAATTTTACTTGAAAGCGATCTTAAAATTTCAAAAACGGCTGAACTTTTTCTATTTTTAGCCGATAGAGCCGAACATTTCGAAAAAGTTTTAAAATTTAGTGATAAAAAAGATATTATCTGTGATAGAAGTTTTGTCTCAGGAATAGCTTATGCGCTTGCAAATGAACAAAATTTAGATATAAACGATTTAATAAATTTAAATAAAATCGCTCTTGGCGGCAAAATACCGAATGCAAAATTCATATTTTTAAAAATTTCAAAAGATGATTTGCGCTTTCGCCTTGAAAATCGCGGAAATTTTGATAAAATTGAAGAGCGCGGGCTTGAGTATCTGATGAAAGTTCAAAAAAATATGAGTGAAATTTTTAAAATTTTGAAAATAGACGCGCTGGAAATTGACGCAAATGACGATATAAATGAAATTCATAAAAAAATTAAGGAGTTTGTAAAATGATACAAGCACTTCGCGGAATGAACGATATAATGGATGATGAAGCGAAACTTTATAAAAAAATCATAGATGTGTGTGAAGATACGGCAAAAAAATACGGATACGAATATATCGAAATTCCTAAATTGGAAGAAACAGCGCTTTTTAAAAGAAGTGTCGGCGAAAGCAGCGATATCGTAGGAAAAGAGATGTATCAGTTTACGGATAAAAGCGGAAATGATGTCTGCTTGCGCCCTGAAGGCACAGCAGGAGTTGTCAGGGCTTTTATAGAACATAAAATGGATAGAGCCGGTGGAGTTAAAAAATACTTTTATCATGGTTCGATGTTTCGCTACGAACGCCCTCAAAAAGGACGTTTGAGAGAATTTCACCAATTTGGAATCGAATGTTTTTCAGAAGGAAGCGTATATGAAGATGCTTCAGTGATTTTGATGTTGTCTGAAATTTTAAAAAAACTGGGTATAGAAGCTACATTAAAAATAAATTCACTTGGCGATGGCGATTGTATGCCGAAATACAGAGAAAAACTTTTGAAATTTCTCAAAGAAAACGAAAATGAGCTTTGCAGCGATTGTAAAAGAAGAATTTCTACAAATCCTATCCGCGTGCTTGATTGCAAGGTCGAACATTGTCAAAAAATTTTACAAAACGCCCCTTTGATAACGGAAAATTTAAATGAAATTTGTGCGGGTGAATTTTCAAAATTACAAGAAATTTTAACCGCAAACGGTGTAACATTTGAAGTTGATCCGAAATTAGTAAGAGGACTTGATTATTATACGAAAACCGCATTCGAGTTTGTAAGCGGTGAAATCGGCTCACAAAGCGCAGTAGGAGGCGGCGGAAGATATGATAATCTAGTTGCATTTTTAGGCGGACGCCCTACTTTTGGCGTTGGCTTCGCGCTTGGAATTGAAAGATTTATGGAAATTTTATCAAGTAAAGAGTCTAAACAAAAGCGAGTTGGAATTTATATCTGTGCGCTGGATAAAAAATATATCGATAAAATTTTTAAAATAGGCATAGATTTAAGGCGAAATTTCAAAGTTGAAATTTCATATGAAGCTAAAAATTTACAAAAACATCTTAAAAATGCTGACAATAAAAATGCCGAAATTTTCCTTTGTATGGGCGAAAATGAGGCTAAAAACGATGAACTTTTTATGAAAAATCTCATTGCAAAAACAAATAAAAACATAAAAATAGCTGAAATTTTAAAGGAAATCAGATGAACGATTACGGTTTGCCGATTTGGGGAAACTCAAATTTTACGATAGATAGCGAAGGAAGAGTTTGTCTAAATACTGATTTTAAGCCTGCCTTAATAGATATGGTAAACGAGATTCGAGATGATGGCATAAGAGGTCCGATACTTTTACGTTTTCCGCACCTTATAAAAAAGCAAATAGTGGAAATTTATTCAAATTTTGCAAGAGCGCGCAAGGAATTTGAATATAAAGGCGAATTTCATGCCGTTTATCCGTTAAAAGTAAATCAATATCCAGGTTTTGTAAAAAATTTAGTTAAGCTCGGTAAGCATTACAAATACGGTCTTGAAGCCGGAAGTAAAGCCGAACTTTTGCTTGCTATGACTTATAATAATTTTGATGCGCCGATAACGGTTAACGGTTTTAAAGATAAAGAACTTATAAATATAGGTTTTATTGCTGCTGAAATGGGACACAATATCACAATTACAATTGAAGGATTAAGTGAACTTAAAGCAATAATTGAAACCGCAAAAGAGCGTTTCGCACCAAAACCTTTTATAGGACTTAGAATAAGACTTCACAATTCAGGCACCGGTATTTGGGCGAAAAGCGGCGGCATCAACTCAAAATTCGGACTTACTTCAACGGAGCTGATTGAGGCGATCAGTATGCTGAAAGAGGCTAATTTGATAGACAGATTTACGATGATACATTTTCATATCGGTTCTCAAATAAGTGAAATTCATCCACTTAAAAAAGCCTTAACAGAAGCCGGAAATATCTATGCCGAACTTCGCAAAATGGGCGCTTGCAATTTAAAATCTATAAATTTGGGCGGCGGTCTGGCTATAGAATATTCGCAGACTAAAGAAAATGCGAATCGCAACTATACGCTTCGCGAATATGCAAATGACGTAGTGTTTTTGCTAAAAACAATCGCAAATCACAAAAAAGTCGATGAACCGGACATTTTTGTAGAATCCGGAAGATTTGTTTCGGCAAGTCATGCTGTGTTGGTAGCTCCTGTGCTTGAGCTTTTCAGCCAAGAATATACTGAAAAAAAACTGGCTTTAAAAAATCAAAATCCGCCTGTTATTGCGGAACTTTTTGATTTATATAAGGATATGAAGCCTGCAAATGCACTTGAATATCTTCACGACGCTATTTCTCATCTTGATAGTGTGCTGACTTTATTTGATCTTGGATATGTGGATTTGATCGATCGCTCAAACGGCGAAATTTTAGTTCATTTGATTATGAAAAAATCTATTTCAATGCTTGGAAACAAGCAGAATTATGCGGATTTACTAAAAATTCAAGACGAAGTTCAAGAGAGATATCTGGTAAATTTTTCAATCTTTCAATCCTTGCCTGATTTTTGGGGTATAAAGCAACATTTTCCTATAATGCCGCTTGAAAAACTTGACGAGCGCCCTACTTTGTCGGCATCAATCTGGGATATTACTTGTGACAGCGACGGCGAAATAAGTTTTGACAGTATCAGAAATCCGCTCTTTTTACATGATATAGATCCGGAAAAAGAAAATTATTTCATCGGATTTTTTTTAGTCGGCGCTTATCAGGAAGTGCTTGGAATGAGTCATAATCTTTTTGCACACCCGACGGAGGCTACAATTCGTTTGAAAGACGACGGTGGATATGAAATTTGTGATCTTTTGGAGTCACAATCCGTCAGCGATATTTTAGAGGATATGGATTACGATGTATCGCTCATTCGCGATACTTTAAACGAGCGAATTGAAAAATCATCACTCATAAACGAAAAAGAAAAAAAACAAATTTTAGGTGAGTTATATCTATTTTTAAATGATAACGGCTACCTAAAAACTATAGGATAAATGAATGTTTTGGAAAATTATAAAAGAAGATTTAAGTCAACCGAAAAAGCAGGATCCGGCATATAGCGGATTTTTAGATGTTGTTTTTAACTATCCTGGTGTTTGGGCTTTGATAAATCACCGCTTTGCGCATTTTTTCTTTACGCACGATCTTAAATGGCTTGGACGTATAATCTCAGGCATTTCACGCATTTTAACGGCTGTCGATATTCACCCGGGAGCCACTATAGGAAGAAATGTATTTTTTGATCATGCGACAGGCATTGTTATCGGCGAAACTGCGGTGGTCGGAAACAATGTCCTGATATATCAAGGAGTTACTCTTGGCGGTGTTAGTATAGAAAAAGGGAAACGTCATCCAAATATTGAAGATGGTGTTGTAGTTGGAGCCGGAGCTAAAATTTTAGGAAATATCACAATAGGGGAAAATTCAAAAGTCGGAGCCAACTCGGTTGTCGTAAAAGATGTTCCGGCAAACTGCACTGCTGTCGGAATTCCTGCTAAAATTTTAGGAACCTGCTCGCTTGATCCTTTGGCGCACAATAAAATTCCTGATATCAGTAAAGAGCTGTTTTTGTATCTGATTGAGCGTATGTCTGTGCTTGAATGCGCACTTTTAAAAGATGATAAAGACACTGCACAAAAAGATGCAAAATTAAAAGAAGTCTATGAATCGTATATAAATTCTTTAAAATAATTAAAATTTAGATATAATTTTTTAAATTTTTTGAAAGGGAAAAAATGAAATTGGAGTTATCGAACAGAGTTCAAATTTTAAGTGAATCTATGACAATCGCTATCAGTTCGCTGGCACGCTCAATGAAAGCCGCTGGCGAAGATGTAATCAGTCTGAGTGCAGGAGAACCTGATTTTGACACACCAAAAGCCGTAAAAGAAGCGGTAATCGAAGCTATGGAAAAAGGAGCTTCAAAATATACTGCAAGTGCCGGCACACCGGAATGTTTAAAAGCGGTAGCCTATAAGTTGAAAAACGAAAATAATTTAAATTATAGCACAAGCGATATTATTACAAGTGTAGGTGCAAAACACTCGCTATTTAGTGTATTTTCAGCGCTTATAAATAAAGGCGATGAGGTTATAATTCCGGTTCCTTATTGGGTAACTTATCCGGAAATCGTAAAATATTGCGGCGGCGTGCCTGTTTTTGTGCAAGGTGATAAAAACAATAAACTGAAAATTACGGCAGGTGATCTTAAAAAAGCCATCACTCCTCGCACGAAAGCCTTTGTAATAGGTTCGCCAAGTAATCCTAGCGGATCAGTTTACAGTAAAAAAGAGCTTTTGGAATTTGCCGATGTTCTAAAAGATACAAATATCACTGTCATAAGCGATGAAATTTATGAAAAAATAAATTACGTAGGTGATTTTGTATCCGTTGCAGCGCTAAATGACGATATGTTTGAAAGAACAATTACGATAAACGGACTTAGCAAAAGTGCAGCTGTGACAGGTTGGCGTTTTGGGTATCTTGCAAGCCCGCAAAAAAATCTAATCGCAGCCATTAAAAAATTGCAAAGTCAAAGCGTTTCAAATATAAGCTCAATCGTGCAAGCAGGCGCAATTCCTGCACTTTTAGGAAAATGTAATGAAGATGTTAAAAAAATGCTTGCGGCATACAAAGAAAGAAGAGATTGGTTTGTGAATGCAATAAACTCTGTTTCAGGACTATCTGTAATAAAACCGGAAGGCGCTTTTTATCTATTTGTTGATTGCGGTGAAGTAGAAAAAGACAGCTTGAAATTTTGTAAAAAATTGTTAGAAAATGAAAAAGTTGCAACTGTTCCAGGAATCGGCTTTGGAATGGACGGATATTTCAGGGCAAGTTTTGCTACTGATTTGGAATCTATAAAAAAAGGCTTTTCTCGTATAGAAAATTTTGTAAAAAACTATAAAGCTTAATTTTAGGGCAACTTTGCCCTAAAATTTTATTAATCTAATTAAATTTTAATATAAAATTCGCTAAATTTTGCGTAAAATTTTATGTAAAAAGGAGTAAAAATGGCGAATTTTAAACAAGATGAAATTTTTACCGCAACAGATATGGCAAGAAATTTCAGTGAAATTTTAAAAAAAGTAAAATCCGGCGAAATAAAAAAAGCAATGATTTTAAAGAATAATAAATTTGAAGCCGTGCTTATCAGTATGAGCGAATTTGAGCGCTTGGAAAAAGCGGTGGAACTTCTAAATATATTAGTTAAAAGGCAAAAAAATGGCAATTAAAAATATCGTTTTTGACGATACAGAATACAAAATCAGCTATGAAATTTTTGAGCCTTGCCAAACCGACACAAACGCGACCAATTCAGCAAATCAAACAGACATTACAATAAAAAAAGATAATATAAAATGCGACAAAACTTGCCATGCAAGCGAAAGTACAGCCGATAATATATTTAAAAATAAAACAGAATTTGATGAAAATCATCCATATAAACAAAATATTTTATCTGCAGAAAACGAAAAAAGTTATTTGAGCAAAAAAAAAGATTCTTTTAAAACTATCGACAAATCAGCAGATTTATTAAATTTTGAAAACAAAAAATCAGATGGTGAAAAAAACTTGGCGCAAAATGGTGATGGAACTGAACAAAATAGTGAAAAAATAAAACAAAACAGTAAAATTCCGCAAATTTTAATAATTCATGGCTGGGGAGCAAATAAAGAGCTGATGATTAAAGCGTTTGCAAAACATTTTAAGCGCTTCCGTCAAATTTACATAGATTTGCCTGGTTTTGGCAAAAGTTCAATATCAAAACCATTAACTACTAAAATTTACGCAAAAATCGTGCGCGAATTTATGCAAAAATTTGGTGAATTTAGCGCTGTTTTAGGTCATAGTTTCGGCGGAAAAGTTGCAGCAGTTTTAAATCCTAAAAATCTAATACTTCTTAGCTCGGCCGGAATTTTGGAACCAAAACCTTTTAAAGTTCGTGCTAAAATCGCATTTTTTAAACTCTTAAAAAATCTCGGTCTTGGAAAATTTTATAAATTGTTTATTTCAAAAGATGTCGCAGGAATGAGTCCTGTAATGTATGAAACATTTAAAAATGTCGTAAATGAAGATTTTTCTAAAATTTTTGCAAATGTAAATCCGCAAAAATGCTTGATTTTTTGGGGAGAAGAAGATCACGCAGTAAGTTTAAAAAGCGGCGAAAAAATAGCGGAACTTATAAAAAATTCGAAATTTTTCAAATTAAAAGGTGATCACTTTTTCTTTTTACTTCACCCTGATTTTATCACTCAAAATATAGAAAAGGAAATTTTATGTTGAATATTTTGAATTTTATAAATTATTTTCTTTGCATTTTTGCCGTCGGATTTTATCTGATCACGGTTTTACAATGGTTTTCTTATAAATTTGAAAGGATTATTTTTCACTTTACCAAGCCGCTTTGGCATATTTATTTTCTGTTTTTTCCAGCAATTATCTATTTTGCTTCATTCTTTATAAAAAACGGCGATAAATTTTTATTTGTTTTTTTAGTTATTTTTTATATTCTTCTTATTTTATGGCATAAAAAACTTGACAAAAAACTAGTCTTTACCGCTCGTGTAAAAAGATTTTTTGCGTTTTTGGCTTTTTTTTCCATTTTAATTGCAGTTTCCTTTAATTTGCTTAAAGCGGATAATTTACCACTATTTTCGCCTTTTATTTTGACTTTTTTGTTCAGTTATGCTTACGAAAAAAAAGAAGCGAATAAATTTTATAAAATGGCGCAAAAAAAGCTTGCGAATATGCCTGATTTACTGATTATTCAAATCACGGCAAGTTTTGGAAAAACAAGTATAAAAAATTTTCTTTTTGAACTTTTAAAAGATGATTTTAAAGTACAAAAAACGCCCCGATCGGTTAATACATTAAACGGTATTATTCGCGATATAAATGAAAATTTATCTTATGATACGAAAATTTATATAGCTGAAGCAGGTGCTAGAAAAAATGGTGATATAAAAGAAATCACTCAGTTTTTAAATCCGCAAATCGTGCTTGTCGGAGAAATTGGCGCGCAACATATCGAGTATTTTAAAAATATAGAAAATATACGGGCGACAAAACTTGAATCTCTTAGCTCAAATCGTCTAAAACACGCATTTTTACACTCAACTACTTTGCTTAAAGAAAACAAAACAAACACAATTTATGATAAACAAATCGCAAATTTCACTGCAAATTTGGATGGAATAAAACTTGAAATGAAAAGCGGCGAAAAAATTTTCGCTGAAATTTTAGGTGATTTTAATGCTCAAAATTTAGCAGCTTGTATTTTAATCGCAAAATTTTTAGGAATTAATGCGGAAAAAATAGCTAAAAATGCGAAAAATCTTCATTCGGTAGAACATAGACTTCAAAAAATAATGACAAATGAAAAATTTATAATTGATGACAGTTTTAATGGAAATCTGAAAGGGATGTGTGCAAGTTATGATCTTGTGAAAAATTACAAAGGCAGAAAAGTTATCATAACACCGGGAATTGTAGAAGGCACAAAAGAGATGAATGAAATTCTGGGTATCAAAATAAATGAAATTTTTGATTTAGTTATGATAACAGGAGATTTAAATGCCGAAATTTTAGGCGCTAAAATAGATTCAAAAAAATTGATTTTTATAAAAGACAAATCGAAAATGATTGAAATTTTAGGTGCCAAAACAAAAGCCGATGATTTGATTTTATTTTCAAACGACGCACCGAGTTTTATATAAAGGATAAATTTTGAAAGACATTACGCTGGTTTTGCTTGCAGCAGGAGATTCAACACGCTTTAAAGCGCCTTTTAAAAAACAATGGATTCGAATCGGCGAAATACCGCTTTGGCAATATGTAGCAAAAGATTTAAGTCAAAAATGCGATTTTAGCGATATTATAATTGTCGCAAACGAAAAAGAAATTTCATATATGAAAAAAATAGAGCGAAATTTCAAATACGCAAAAGGCGGCAAACTTCGCCAAAATTCGCTTGCAAATGCCCTTAAAAATGTGAAAAGCGAATTTGTATTTGTTAGTGATACGGCGCGAGCTGAAATTTCAAAAGATCTTATCGGGCGTTTAATAAATGAATGCGAAAAATTCGATTGCGTCAGCCCATTTTTAGGCGTTGTTGATACCGCGTATCTTGGAAGAAATCAAATCGACAGAAACGATTTAAAACTTATCCAAACTCCGCAAATTTCTCGCGCGAATTTATTAAAAAAAGCACTTGAAAGCAATGAAATTTTTACTGATGACAGCGCCGCTGTAGCTTTTGCAGGCGGGAAGTTGGGATTTGTAGAAGGTGATGAAAAAGCCCGTAAAATTACATTTACGAGTGATTTGGCTCATTTTGATTTTACACCTGCAAGCGGTACAATTTTTACAGGAAACGGATTTGACGTGCACGCATTTGCAAAAGGCGAGTTTATAACGCTTGGTGGCGTTAAAATTCCTTGTGAATATTCGCTTGTAGGGCACAGCGATGCCGACGCGGCGATTCACGCTTTGATGGACGCGATTTTAGGAGCTTGCGGACTTGGCGATATAGGCGAGCTTTTCCCGGATACTGACGATAGTTTCAAAGGAATCGATAGCAAAATTTTACTTCAAAAAGTTGTAAATTTCGTACATTTACTTGGGTTTAAAATTATAAATGCCGACATTACGATAATCGCTCAAAAACCTAAAATTTTGCCATATAAAGAAAAAATGTGTGAAATTTTAAGTGAAATTTTGCAAACTTCACGCGTAAATGTAAAAGCTTCAACTACTGAAAAATTAGGCTTTGTAGGTCGAGTAGAAGGCGTAGCGGCAATTGCAAGCGCCAATTTGGGATATTTTGATTGGAGAAAATTTTAAAATTTCCGTTATATAATATTATTTTTAATTTTTTCACGCCAATTTAAATTTTAAGAATTTTTAACTAAATTAAATTTTATATTTTTTTAATATGACGTGAAATTTTCAAATTTCACATTTCAGTGTTTTTTAAAAAATAATGTGCAAAATTTTTAATTTTCACGTATTGATTTAAATTTTAAAATTTTTTATTTTTACTGAGAGACTATAAAATGGTGTTAAGAACAAATTTAAAAAATCCGTTCTTAATTTATTTATAAATAGTTTTTTAATTTTTTAAAATTTACCGAAAAGATAATGATATTGTGGAATATACTACAAAGTTACATCAAATAAAATAGCTATAATTCCTGTATGACTAATTTAAGAAGTTTATGTTGATGATGTTTTAAAAGATACAAACGCAAAAGGTGAAATTTCTTTTTTTTAACTATTTGAAATTCTTTTAAACTATTAAAAAAAATTGAAAAATAGGCACATTTATCAAAATTTAACAATCAATAAAACAAAAAAATTGTGCCGTAACAAAAAACAAAATAAAAAACTGCATTCGACACTTTTAAAAAACAACATCATTTAATAAAAATTCTTTTTGTTGTTTTTTAAATTCTTAAAATTACAAATTCTTTTAAAATTCTGTGTAAATCCCCACAAAAATGAGAAAAAAATTCTCGCTTAAATGAGAAAAAATTCATTCAAATAATTCTCATTTTAATGAGAAAAATCTATTTTTTGCATCTGTTTAGAGCTAAATTAAACACACTTTAAAGCGATTTTAAAGCCTAAAACTATCACAAAAATAGCTGCTTTCTATAATCAAAAAATCATCCAATAGCTCAACCCGTTTGCTCTCTACAAATCTTATCAGTCCGCCATCATCAAATTGGAAATTATGTAGTTTATTAAAAATTTTGTTTTCTATATCATAAGCCCATTTAAAGGCACTTTCAGGCTCATCTATCATTTTGCCTATATAGATACTAAAATATATATCTTGCGCCCAGTGATCGAGTCCGTCATCAAGGCTATTTTGATTTGGCACAACCCTAAGAAGCGGGAAACTATCCGGTTGCAGTTTTTCTATACCTATTTTTACGTCGCCGTATTCACTAATAAGCCCTTTAATGCGCTCTAAAAAATCATATACGCTCATTCTCACACCTCATAATACGGTATTTTTACAACTTTGCCACTGACTTCAGCCTTTATGTAGCCGGACGGATTTGCAGCGGGTAAAGGTGCAGCGGGTAAAACCGAGCCAAGCTTTAAAAGTCCTTTGACATCGATATTTTTAACGGTAAAATCCAAAGCGGCGTCACCATTTTTTGTAGCATATCTTGCGTCACTTTCGTTTTTATTGTAAAGCTCATTTTTTACATAAAGTTTCCCAAAATTATCATTTATGATAATTCGCCACGCCGTAGCGCCAAGCTCCATTGTTTCAAGTCCGTTTTCTAAAATTGCCATAATTTGCTCCTTATTTTTTTATTTCTTTGCTTCTTAAATCGCCAAACCATATAATATTGCCTTTAAGCTCGCAAGTACCGAAAAGCTCAGGCACAACGCGGGAATTTGAGTTTGTGGGCATTGAAAACTCATCAAGCCCTTTTGCTTTTGCATTTTCCATTTCGGGCGGAACAGGCATTAAAAGATACACCGCAACCATAGCAACTGCCGTTATTACGGCAACTATCGCATAAAACATTTTTTTCTCCTTTAAATTGTAATTTCCACTTTTTCGCTTAAAATGTTTGTTATATAAGCTGCGTTGTAAAATCTATAAGTTAAGCGCTCATTCGTTTCATACTCGAAATTATTGGCCTTTATGTGAAATTCTTTGCCGTCTGAAATCTTAAGTAAAACTTCATTTTCCATTAAATTTTCATCAATTCCTGCCGGCACAACATCGCAGCTTCTAAAATTTGCGCCGTGTAATCTTACGCAATTCACCCACTTAAAATATGTTTTTCCATTTTCTTTCCACGCTTTTAAATTGCTTATAGGATATGGCATTTTTGCTTTTCCGCTATGAGAAAAATCAAGCTTTTTTGTTTCCGTGCTGTCTGCAAAGTTGCCTGCCTTGAAATAAATTGTCGTATTTGGCGAGATAATCGGTAAAACCTGTAAATCGTTGGCATCTTTTGGTGCAAACCAAACCTTAACGCCTTTTTGATGCGAAGTTATCTTTTTGCCGCTTAAGCCCCGTATTAAACACGACACTTCCCAAAGCCCGTTACCTAGACTTTTACGCGTTTTAAAGTTGATATACTCATCATTTATTAGGCAAGTCATTTTTAAACGTTGCCAGCCTGCCTCAGTGGCATTTACAGCCCAAAGCGGCGTGATTTCTTTAATTATAAATTTTGCCTCTCTTGCGACTTCGTTTGTGATTTGTAAAGGCTCGTTAAGCTCTGCTAAAGCCCAAGTTTTGTCGAGATTTACCGTTTTGCCGCTAAGTCCGTCGCTTGCGGTAAAATACTGCACCATTCCGGTTGGTGCGATTGCCATAGGAATTATTCCTTGTTCGCTTCCGTTTTCTATGGTAGCCTCTACTGCGCCAAAGTATTCAATAGCGCCGACTTTTAAATCAACCGGCTTATAAAGACTGTCTTGCACGGATGTTACGGTTAGATTTTTTAGGGCAAATACATCCTCTACGGCTTCAACTTCAATACTTGGCCCATCTTTTTCGCCGCCAAGATTTAAAATTCTGAGGCGCATATCCCTAACTCCCAGTTTTTCATTGCTGAAAAGCACGACATCCCCAACACACAAATCTTTAAAAAGCTCTGCGCTAACTTGCATTTTTACGCTGGCATACGGATAACTCATTTTTCTCATCGTTCTATTTAAGACGATTTTTGCATTTCTTGCGTTTGAAACCGTCATAAACTCGCATTCATATGTCTTTTCATATCCAAGTGTATTTTTCGTGGCTGTGTTTATGGCACTTACGCTTGCCTCGATGTTTTGGACATTATCCGTGTATTTGATGATACATTTGCTGTATGTATCATCCCAACTCTTGCGCGTGAATTTGATGTTTGAACTGTTGCTTTCGTTAATTTTAAATAGATTATCAGGATTGTAATCGTCTCTTAAAATTTTTAAAGCAAGTTTTGAGTTTGATTTGTTGATGTAAAGCACTCCGTCAATCGTCCTTAAAATCTCTTTTATCCACTCTTTTGCTTCGTTGCTTCTACTCATTACAAAGCTTATTCCAAAGCCTTCCTTTTTAAGAGCTTTTGCCACTTTTTCAAAGCTAGAGCTATCTAAGAATTCCTCACTTAGCTTGATTTTAGCCGTCAAGATATACCAAAGCGCGTGAGCGGGATTTATATCTCCGTTTATGTTACTTAGGTTGTCCCCACTGTCCCAGCTTACGCCAAGTCTTGTGCGTCTTGCAATTATGCTGTATTCAGGGCAAGAACTTACATTGTCCCCTATAAAGCCGTTGATTACGAAATAAGACGTATTTTTGTAGCACATACTTGAGCCTGTCTGCTTTGCGATATACGGATCCGCTGCGCTTTGACTGCCGTCATAAAAATACACCGTGCTGTCTTTGTTGCCGCTTCCGTTACCTCCTCCCATTTGTTGCCCGGTTTTTGCTACAAAGCTTCCGCTACTTGTTAAATGCGGCTCTTTTACAACATCGCCTTTAAATTTAAACTTCACAAGTTCATCTATTTTTGTGGCGGTTGCCACAGCCATTCCCAAAAAATATGCGAAACCGATTACCTGATTTCCACCGCCGCTACTTTTACCCATCTTAATATCCTTGCGTTACTGGATTTTTACCGGGAACAAATGGAAAACCGCCGTAATTTATTTCATTATTGAATTTATTTTTGCAGGTATTAAGAAGCTTATCGCACCCAGCATACACGTATAAAACTACATTTTTATTTAGTTTTTTAAGCGGAAACATTAAAAATATTGTATCGCCAGTATGCTGCATAATGTAGCTGTGCTGATTGTTAAAGCTTACATAGCCGCCTAAGAAGTAGCCATCAGGTTTTTCACCGATTTTTGCGCTTTTAATCTGCGTGAAATTTTCCAAAAACTCGCAGTCTTTGCCAAGAAGCGTAAGCGAATAATCTTTTTTGTTTAAAGCGCAGTTTTCATCGAAAAGCTCAAATCCGCACTCGCGTGAGAATGTGCGTGTCGGGATTTTGCCTTTCATAAGTGCGCCAAGAGTGCTTAGCTTAATTGCGGCGCTGCCGTCTTTTGCGTTGAATTCCACGCTTGCTATTCTGCCGTAAAAAAGTAGCCTTTCATCTGCGTCCATAATTTTTACGTTTATATTGGTGCTCGGATTAAAATCCTTATAAAGATTGATTGGCTCGCAATCAAATCCGCAACTGATAGAAGCATCATCATTCAAACTGTCTTTTCCAAGCTCATTTAAAAAAATTGTTTCGCTTTTATAAATTTTGTCGCCTTTTTTAATATCGATTTGCGCGCTTGTATAAAAGTATCTGTCAAGCATAGCGCCAAACTCGAAAAGATAATAATTTTCACTCATAAAATACTTCCTTAAATTTAAGTGTCGTTGTATAGCCTACAGCTCCGTTTTTTGAGAGCGTAAAAGTGTCCGTGTCAAAGCGCACGTTTATTAGCTCCATTATCAAAGTATCCGCCGTAATATCAGTTTTAAACGTGTCTTTTAAAATCATCACCTCGCAATCTTTTTTCGTATCTTTTCTAATGTCAATTATCTGCGTAGAAAAGTTGTATTTTGGTAAAAAAATAAATCTGCTTTGATTATAGACCGCATATCCGCCGTTTGTGTTTTGTATATCTATGGCATCTATGGGTGCGCTTTGTTTATCAAGTGCTAAAAAATCCCTTTTATAGCTAGGTATAAAAAAGCTTTTAAGCATTGCCTGTTTGCTTAAAAAGTAGTTTTCAAGTTTGCGCGCTTCGCCTAAATTCCTTAAATAATATTTATGCGTTATCGTCCTTGCATTTGGCTTTGGGTCATATTTGGCAAGTTTTTCTTTGCCGTAAAGATTAAATCCTGCATTTATGCTTATCTCGGGGCTTAAAAGAGGCTGGAAATATAAAATATCCATTAAATCATCTCCTTAAACTCAAGCTCAAATTTAATATTTCTTTCGCTATTGAATTCATAGCGCACATTTTCTTTAGGTGTTGTTTTTATTAAAGGCAAGATAAATTTTCTAGCTGATACTTTTCTATTTAGCGTTATTTCGTCTTTATAAATAGATGAAATTTTAGCTACTTCATAGTCTTTAAAATTATTGTAAAGAATTATATTCCCGCCAGCTTCAAACTCTTTATTTTTAAGGCTGTCAGTTTTTATTTTATCGGTTATTTCGCCGCGCTTGTTTAGAATTTTAGCGCAACTGAACCACAAAGGAAGCATTATAAATTTGTGCATTCCAAAGCTGATTAAGGGCTCCACGCCGTTATTAATTTCTTTTGTGATTATGTTAAAACTCACAATTCTGACACTCACGCTTCTTTTTGCGCGTCTGAACTCTTTGCCGTTTTGAGCGGTGAAGATATCGGTTTTAAGCTCTTTGCTTTCCGTGTATTCGTAATTTGGCAAATAAGAAAATACAACCGCCCTTTCGCCGCTTAAATAAATGGAAATTACCTGCTTATTGCTGAAATTTAAATTCAAGGTGCCGTCTATAAGCAAATCGCCGAGCTGTTCGGCTCTGATTGTTATTACACGGTATTGCGATGGCTTAAAAACATCGCCGCTGTTTATGCCAAAAAGCTTAACTTCGCTCATTTCCCCGCTTAAACTTATGCCGTTAAACGTAATGTCGTTTAAAGCCGCATTTCTTAAATAAAATTTGATTTCTTTAGCGGCAGTAATATTCTTAAAATCGTAATTCCTGCTTAAATCCGTCTTTTTGCCGTCATCGTCCGTCCAGATATAAAGCCACATCGCCTTATCGTGGTAAGGATATACACTAGATAAAACAACTCTGTTTTTTATCTCTTTAGGCTTATTTTGCGTGTGTCCGATTATCCCGCCCGTAGAAGCCAAAATCACGCCTGTATTCGGCGTATAAAAAAGGCTGTCCGCGTTTTTATTTCCTCTTTTATATACGCTGTATCCTGCAAGATTTATAAAATTCTTATACA